>OHZJ01001191.1_pt1 | contig 9740 bp, 8 predicted proteins | sample 1580411 | NCBI WGS metagenome assembly OHZJ01 (sample SAMEA3882519, study PRJEB24775) | human gut metagenome | biome: human-associated habitat; feature: intestine environment; material: feces | place: Netherlands | collected 2009/2010 | reverse complement strand
ATGCATGTAAAGATGTGATCGAAGAGGCAACAAAAGATAACAAAGAGTTATATCAGCAGATTCTTGATATGGCAAACTAAAAGACTGATGTATCAAAGGAGCACAGAGAGAATACCTGCTCTCTGTGCTCCTTTTCTAAAGATGGCTATTTTTAAAGGAGGAAGATGAGTTTATGCCAAAATTTTTTCAGACCGTTGATAAAATAAAACCGGCATATGACATTACATATAAGATCGTTTTATTCATATGTAAATTATTGCTGACGGCAGATCTTGTGATCACAAGCGTCTGCGTTGTCGGAAGATACGTTCCGTTTGTGCCGGATCCGGCATGGAGCGAGGAAGTCGTTCTGACACTGATGTCCTACATGGCAGTATTGTCCGCAGCACTTGCAATCAGAAGAAATGCACATATCCGTATGACGGCATTTGACCAGTATCTGCCAAAATCCGTGATCCGTGCACTGGATATTTTAGCAGATGTGGCAGTATTAATCCTTGGTGTGGTAATGATTACAGTAGGATTTTCCTATGCAGTCCAGATCGGTGCAAAAGGAAATTATGTAAGTATGCCAAGTGTTTCAAAATTCTGGATGTATTTCCCAATCCCACTTGCAGGAATTGCAATGGTGGTATTTGAGATTGAAGCAGTTTATAACCATATCAAAGGAATTTTTGTAAAGGAGGAAAAATAATGAGCGCACAAGGAATTGCAATCACAGTATTGCTGATCAGCTTTTTAGTAATGATACTCCTTAGATTTCCGATTGCATATGCAGTTGCATTGTCATCATTACTTTGTTTACTGACACAGGGATTGCCGCTTACCACGATCTGTCAGCAGATGGTAAAAGGAATCAGTTCTTTCAGTCTGATGGCAGTGCCGTTCTTTATCACGATGGGTGTACTGATGGGTACCGGTGGTATATCAGAAAAACTGATTGCACTTGCCAATGCCTGCGTCGGTTGGATGACCGGTGGTATGGCAATGGTAAATATCGTAGCATCTTATTTTTTCGGTGGAATTTCCGGTTCTGCATCTGCTGATACTGCTTCTATCGGAAGTATCATGATCCCAATGATGGTAGATCAGGGATATGATGATGATTTTTCTACCGCAGTTACCATTACTTCTTCCTGTGAGGGACTTTTGGTTCCGCCAAGCCACAACATGGTTATCTATGCAATGTCAGCAGGTGGTATTTCCGTAGGAAGTTTATTCCTTGCAGGATATCTGCCGGGTGCTTTACTTGCAGTTTCCCTGATGGTAGGTTCTTACATTATCTCAAAGAAGAAACATTATCCAAAGGGAGATAAGTTCAGCTTTAAGGGATTATTGAAGCAGATTGGTATTTCTATCTGGGCACTTGCAGCGGTTGTTATCGTAGTTATCGGTGTAGTTGCCGGATGGTTCACCGCAACAGAGTCCGCAGCAATCGCTGTATTTTACAGCCTGATTGTCAGTGTATATATTTACAAAGGACTTGACTGGAAAGGTGTATGGAAATGTTTAGAACAGTGTATCGATACCTTATCGATCGTATTGATCCTGATTTCTACTTCGAGTATTTTCGGTTACTGCCTTACCACATTACATGTACCGGATATGGTAGCAAATGCGATCGTAGGATTTTCAACAAACCCGATCGTGATTGCACTTTTAATTGACTTGATTCTTCTGTTCCTTGGCTGTATCATGGATATGGCACCGATTATCCTGATCGCAACACCGATCTTACTTCCGATCGCAACATCAATCGGCATTGATCCGGTACAGTTCGGTATCATCATGGTATTAAACTGTGGTATCGGTCTTTTGACACCACCGGTTGGATCCGTATTATTTATCGGTTCCGCAGTCAGCGGTGTAAAAATGGAACGTGTCGTAAAGGCAACACTTCCATTCTATATCTGTATGATCATTGTATTAATGTTACTTACATTCATTCCGGAAGTAAGCCTTCTGTTACCGAGAGTATTTGGCGGCTACGGCGGATGATTTTAGAATTACGGGAGGAAATGGCATGACATATCAATTTAAGAGCGAAGTGACCGCAGGAGATTTTTGGAAACTGACAATGAGCCGGACATATCGTTCGGTGGCGGGAGTCTGCAACATGGTCTTTACGGTGGCGATGATTTTATTTACAGCAAAATTTTTCCGTACCTCAGGGGATCTGATGCAGATGCTGATGCTCTTTGGATGTCTGCTGTTTCCGGTGATCCAGCCGATCGCGATCTATCTGAAAGCCAAAGGGCAGGCAAAAACGATGCCGAAAGATGTAGAACTTTCCTTTGACGATGCGGGACTCCATGTGACTGTGGGGAAAGAAAAGGAAAGCATTGGATGGAAAAAGCTGCGGGTGGCAAACGAGCCTGGCATGATGATCGTTTTTTCCGATGCAAGACATGGATATATGCTTACAAACCGTATTTTGGGAGCACAGAAAGAACCATTTTTTGCATTTGCAAAAGAAAGGATCGCAGAGACGAATTAGTGTATGCGGGCTGGCAGATCAGACAGCTAAATGGAGAAAGAAGCAGGATGGGACAAACAGCTTGAAGAAAAGGATAAAAAAGTGGTGGCAGGAGCTTACCATTCAAAAGAAAATAGCAGTGTTTACCGGGATGGTCTGTGTGACCATCCTGCTTTCCGTTGTTTTTAATGTCTGGGTTGTCCGGTTTTCACTGACCGATTTTAATGGTATTTTGCAGGACAATGCAAAGTGCAGTGAACTGATCCAGGCATTAGAGCAGGAGAGCACACTGTTTGAAAGCTATATGAGAAATCCGGATACGGAGAAAAAAGAAGCGTTAGAGCGTTCCATGAAACGTACAAAACATGCGGTTTATGATCTGCCATTCCAGTATCGCAGGATCGGGGAACTCCGCTATGCAAAAACATGGTCGATCCGCAGCAGCTATGAAGTTTACTGCACTAAAAGAGATGCAATCCTGTCCATGGAAGATAATGTGACAGATTATGTCAGCAGGCTGTATGAAGTTTATGACATGCAGGACTACTTAAAGGATTATGCCGGAACACTTATGAATTATACGATCGAGGAGGGAGATGTTTCGTACCAGAAAAAAGTTCCGACACTGATCAGTGTTCCGCTGGTGGTAATTTTTGCAGGAATCCTGCTTCTTTTTGGAATTGCAGAGATGGCGGCACTGATGAAAGAAACGATCATGGCACCGATTTTTAAACTGGTACATGCATCACAGAAAATTGCTGCAAATGATTTCTTTATCAGGGATGTTGAGGTGGACAACAAGGATGAGCTTGGTGAACTGGTCCGGGCGTTCAATAAAATGAAATACGCCACAGGAGAGTACATTCAGGCACTGGAGGAAAAAAGAAAGACCTTAGATCTTTTGCATGAGGAGGAGCTTGAAAAGTTAGAGACGGAAAAGCGTCTGGAGATGACAAAGCTTGAACTTCTAAAAAGCCAGATCAATCCGCATTTTCTGTTCAATACCTTAAATGTCATCGGTGGAATGGCAAGCCTTGAGGAAGCGGAAACTACTGAAAAAATGATCCGTGCATTGTCGGCACTTTTCCGCTATAACCTGAAAAATCAGGACACGGAGGTGTGCCTGTCACAGGAATTAAAAATTATGGAAGATTATATGTATCTGCAGCAGATGCGTTTCGGAGACAGAATCACATACCGAAAGGATTGCAGCGTGGATGCAGATAAAGTCATTGTTCCGGCATTTACATTTCAGCCGCTGGTGGAAAATGCCATCATTCATGGACTTTCGAAAAAAGAAGAAGGTGGGACTGTCCGGGTACATATCTGGCAGAAAGATGGATTTACGTTTATTACCATTGGGGATAACGGGCTTGGAATGGACGAAGCAGCACTTATGCATCTGCGGGGAGAACTGGAAAAAGAAGATGGAAAGACAGGCATTGGCCTTGGCAATATTTTCCGGCGGATCCGTGCAATGTATCAGGATGGAAATGTAGAAATCTACAGTAAAAAAGATGTGGGGACTGTGGTAAAAATACAGATCAGACATAAGGAAGTGGGGGAGCATGATGTACCGTGTGTTGGTGGCGGACGATGAGCCGATAGAGAGAATGATTGTGGGGAGAACGATAAAAAAATATTTTTCCGGACAGTTAGAAGTTGTGGAAGCCGTAAACGGCAGGGAGGCGGCAAAGTTTTTTACAGAAAAAGATTGTAAGATCGCGCTGCTTGACATTGAGATGCCGGGTGTGAATGGTTTGGAGGCAGCGGAGCAGATCCGGGAGGAAGACAGGGATTGCAGCATTATTTTTCTGACTGCATTTGATGAATTCAGTTATGCAAAACGTGCGATCTCCGTACATGCACTGGATTATCTGCTGAAACCAGGGACTGAGGAAGAACTGGTGGCGGTGCTTGAGGAAGCAATACGGCTGCTTGAGGAAAAGGCAGATGGATCGCAGAAAAATGTCCGGGAAAAGCCTGTGGATATGCAGGAAAAAAAGAAGGATGCAGAACTGGAAAATGGCAATGTCAGGATGAGCGCTGTGGCAGAAAATATCAGACAGTATATTGACATGCACTATAAAGAAGATATTTCTTTACAGAGTGTAGCGGAGGAGATGAATTATTCAGACGCCTATTTCTGCAAAATATTCAAACAGTGTTTTGATAAAAGTTTCATTGGATATCTGACAGAGTACCGGCTGGAACGGGCAAAGCAGCTTCTTGCCGATGTCCGTATCAATGTAAAAGATATCAGCGTAAATGTGGGATACCGGGATTCTAATTATTTTGCAAAAGTATTTAAGCGTGCCATGGGAAGTACTCCTACGGAATACCGCATGGAGATTTTAAAACAGATGAACAAAGGGAACACTGCCGGAGGATTGGGATAAATGAAAAAAAGACGAATCTTGATTTTGTTTGCGGCAGTGGTTTTGAGCGCTGGATTTTTTCTGTATCACAGGCTGCGCAGCGTGAGAGCTCCCGAATTTGTCCTGTCCTATGCGGAGAACCAGACGGAGGATTATCCGACAACACTTGGGGCAAAAAAGTTTGCCGAGCTGGTGGAGATGGAGAGCAGCGGAAGAATAAAGATTTTAGTTCAGGCAGAGGGGGAACTTGGTGCAGAGAGCGGTGTGATCGCACAGATGCAGTATGGAGGCATTGATTTTGCAAGGGTTTCCCTGTCGCAGTTAGCAGAGTACATACCGGAATTAAATGTTTTGCAGATGCCATATCTGTATTCTGATTCGGATCATATGTGGAAAGTGTTAGATGGCAGGATCGGTAGTGACTTTTTGGAGAAAGTGAGTAAAAGCGAACTGATTGGCCTTTCCTGGTATGATGCGGGAGCAAGAAATTTTTATAATTCTAAAAAGCCGATCACCTGTCTTGAGGATATGGCAGGTATGCGTATCCGTGTGCAGGAATCGGAGGTGATGGTCGATATGGTGGAGGCACTTGGCGCGACGGCACTGCCGATTCCCTATGCGGATGTTTATTCCGCATTAGAGCGCGGAACGGTGGACGGGGCGGAGAATAACTGGCCTTCTTATGAAGCGATGAATCATTATGAGGTGGCGAAATATTATACAGTTGATGAACACAACCGGGTACCGGAGATGCAGATCTGTTCGAAACATACATGGAACAAGCTTTCGGAAGATGACCGTCAGATGATCTTAGAGTGCGCAAAAGAATCTGCGCTGTATGAGAGAAAGTTGTGGAAAGAACGTGAGGCGGATTCTAAGGAGATCGCTTTGAAACAGGGTGTGGAAGTGGTAGAACTTTCTGCGGCAGAAAAAAAGCGTTTTCAGGAGGCGGTCATGGGCGTGTATGAAAAGTATTGCGCGGACTACATGGACGTGATCGAACAGATTATCGAAGAAAATAATGAGTGAGGAGAAACAGATGGATTTTTTACAGGATAAAATAAAAAAGAAACAGTTTTTATGCAACTACAGTGTTTTTTTGCTGAATGGAATGCTGGCACTTTCGATTGGATCCCTGCTTCCTTTTATCAGGGATGCAAGAGGACTAGATTATGCATTTTGCGGATTGATCGTAAGTCTGCATTCTGTGGGAAATCTGTTTTCTAGTTTTACCGCAGGATTGCTGCCGGTCGCGATTGGAAGAAAAAAGAGTATTTTGTTTTTTAATCTGTTTTTTGCACTTTCGTATGTGCTGATCATTTTCGGAAATCACAACTGGTGCATTGCAATGGCATTTTTCCTGACAGGTGTTGCGAGAGGAGCAACGAGTAATTTCTGTAACACGGCAATCAACAGTTTAGCACCGGGAAAAGCATGGACGATCAATGGACTGCATGCGATGTTCTCTGTCGGGGCATTTTTATTCCCGATTCTTCTGACACTGTTTACGGCAACAGGGGAATCCGGCTGGATCACAGCGTGTTATTTTATGCTTGCGATGGGAATTTTAAGCTGGATTTTATACGCAATGATCCCAATGGAAAATGACCGGGTGGAAAAAGAGAAAAAAGACGGCAGTTTCGGATTCTTCTCAGAACCGCTGTTTTATCTGTGCGTTGCAACATTATTTTTCTATCTCTGCGCGGAGCAGGGTGTCATCGGATGGATGATCACATATTTTAAGGATACAGGATTTCTGCCGGCATCCCTATCCCAGATGACGGCGAGTGTACTCTGGGTGATGATTTTAGCAGGACGTCTGACGACAGCCTGGCTGTCCACCAGAATGCAAAAAGAAAAACTGCTGCCGATCATGGGTGCAGGACTTGTATGCTTTTTCTTTTTACTGTTATTCAGCCGCAGTACCGTATGGATCGTGATCGGTATCATGGGTTTCGGGTACAGCATGGCGGGAATTTATCCGACGACGGTTTCCTTTGCAGGAAATCTCATTGAAAAATATCCGATCGCGTGGAGTTTTATTTTAACAATTGCAAGTATCGGTTCGATCGTAATGCCGTCGATCATTGGAAAGATCGCAGAGACAGCAGGGATCTTTTATGGAATGGGTTCGATCGTGATCGTTGTTTTTATCGATATGGTCTGCATTTTGGCACTGGTGCGTTATCTGAAAAAACAAAATCAATAATATTATACGAGGGGGATTTCATATGAAAACGAAAAAAAATCAGATCTGGAACTTTAACAATGAAATTGATGCAGAAGTTTGCGGCGAGGGCGTGAAGCGCAAAATATTAGCGTACGCCGATGAGATGATGTGTGTGGAGAATCATTTTGAAAAAGGTGCCATCGGTGCACTGCATCATCACCCGCACACCCAGATCACCTATGTGGTGTCCGGTCAGTTTGAATTTACAATCAACGGAGAAAAGAAGATCGTAAATTCTGGCGATGCCCTGTTAAAGAGAGATTCCATCGAGCACGGCTGTGTCTGCCTGAAAGAGGGAATCCTCTTAGATATTTTTACACGTTACTGTTCACAGGCAGGCATTTTCTGAACTGAAAATGCCGTATGATACAGTGGTGGCAGCAGATTTTGCCGATTTGGAATGCGAAGCATCGGCAAAATCCGTTACTGGAACGAGGTACGAGTGAACAGTAACTTTTACACCGATGCGGGAAGAATTTGTGCAGGATCAGGATTGACAATCCGCGCACAAAATGCTAAAGTACGGTTAATGCGAGGAAGTGAAATAGTAATCATGGAAAGTGTCCAGAGAGAGGACGGCAGGTGCGAGTCTTTCACGGAACATGATGAACCGGTCATGGAGCTGCATACCGAATGGAAACATCAGGCTATGCCGGGTTCTCCCGTTACAGAGATAAGGTATCAATGAAAATTTGTACCGGAGTGCAGGAACATCCTGAAATTAGGTGGTACCGCGGATTAAGATAATTCGTCCTAAGCTGTATTTAGTTGCAGCTTGGGACTTTTTTAATGTACAGGATTCGGATATCAAAAGATGAAAAACACATCTTTTGATATCATCATCTTCCATTTATGCAAACAAAAAGGAGGCAGACAATGAAATTAGAAAAATTAATCGGAGAACGTTTTCGTGAGAGACCGGCAGACTGCGTGATCGACAGCCATGCCCTGATGGTAAAAGGCGGCTACATGAAATACATGGCAAACGGCATTTATTCTTCCTACCTTCCACTCAAACGGATCACACGCAAAATCGAGCAGATCCTGCGTGAGGAGATGGATAAATTAGACGGACAGGAAGTATCCTTTCCAGTTGTGATGCCGGCATCCCTTTGGGAAGAATCCGGCCGTTATGAGAGCGTGGGAGAAGAATTATTACGTTTTACTGACCGGAACAATGCAAAGATGGTGCTTGGAATGACACATGAGGAGGCAGCCGTACATTTAGTGCGCGAATACGCCAAAAGTTACAACAAATACCCATTTATGATCTACCAGATCCAGACAAAATTCCGGGATGAGGCAAGACCGAGAGCCGGATTGATCCGCGTGCGCGAGTTTACAATGAAAGATGCGTATTCCTTCCACACCAGTCAGGAAGATTTAAACCAGTACTACGAAAAATGCCACAAAGCATACGAGCGTATTTTTGAGAGAGCAGGCATCCCGGAGGTCGTATCGGTGGCTTCAGATTCCGGTATGATGGGTGGAAGCCTTTCCCATGAGTTCATGCTTCTTACCCCGGTCGGTGAGGATTCTATCGTGCTGTGTAATGAATGTGATTTCCGCGCAAATATGGAAGCGGCAGAAAATATCTCTGATATAGCAAGAGATGCAGTGTCCGCAGAACTTGAAAAAGTGCATACGCCGGACATTCATACGATCGAGGATATCTGTAAATTTTTCGGGGATGAAACCTGCAATTCCTGTAAGGCAGTTGTATACCAGAAAAATTTGGATGACACCTATGTGGTCGTATTTATCCGCGGCGATCTTGAAATTAATGAGACAAAACTGGTCAACTATTTGAAAGATGAGATACATCCAGCCATCATCACCGAAGAGTGCGGATTAAACGCAGGTTATATCGGACCGGTCGGACTGAAAATAAATGGAGATGCCATCGTTTTATATGACAGATCATTAGAAAACAGAAATAACCTTTCCTGTGGTGCAAATGAGGACGAGTACCATTATAAGGGACTTGATATGCAAAGAGATGTGCCGGATGCAGAATATCATGATTTTGCAAAGGCATATGAGGGCGGTATCTGCCCGAAATGCGGAAAAAAGACGATCCGTATTTCCAGAGGAATCGAGGTCGGAAACATCTTCCAGCTTGGAGATAAATATACGAAAGCCATGAAGATGACTTATGTGGATCAGAACGGAGAGAGCAAAACACCAATCATGGGCTGTTATGGCATTGGTGTCGGCAGACTTGCCGCCGCTGTCTGCGAGGCACATCATGATGAGTACGGACCGATCTGGCCAAAATCGATCGCGCCGTGGCAGGTTCATCTTTGTGCGGTAAGAGCGGACAATGAGGAAGTCAGAAAGTTTGCGGATGATCTGTATGAGAAATTGCAGGAGATGGGGATCGAGGTTATTTATGATGACAGAACCGTGAGTGCCGGTGTCATGTTCTCCGATGCCGACTTGCTCGGTATCCCGCTCCGTGTTATTGTGAGCCCGAGAAATATGAAACAGGGAGTCGTCGAGGTGGCTTCCCGTGACAAGACGCTTCAGACACAGGTAAAAATGGAGGAAGCGGCAGAGCAGGTGAAGAAGTATCTGTGATAAGGTGATATTATTCTGGATGTTACTGTTCAGACCATTGTAAAAACTGACGAAATTTAAAAAAATATATTTGTGG
>OHZJ01001188.1_pt1 | contig 9750 bp, 8 predicted proteins | sample 1580411 | NCBI WGS metagenome assembly OHZJ01 (sample SAMEA3882519, study PRJEB24775) | human gut metagenome | biome: human-associated habitat; feature: intestine environment; material: feces | place: Netherlands | collected 2009/2010 | reverse complement strand
CCTCATCATGTCCTTCATAATCTCCGTTTCCTGCCATCACTACATGAACACCAATTCCTTTTGCAAGTGCTTTCTCCATAATACCTGCTGCAAGAAGAATCTCATCATCTTCATGCGGCACGATCACCATAATATTTTTGATTCCTGCATCCAGTTCCATTCGTCTCATATTCTTCTCCATTCTGCAATATCGTCTTACCCCTTCACTGCACCGGCAGAAACTCCTGCGATAATGTATTTCTGCATGAAAATATAGAAGATCATAAGTGGTGCAACACCAAGCATGAGCATTGGGAACAACGCTGTCCAGTCGGTTGAGAACTGTCCGATATTTCTGGATACTTCCTGAAGGATGACATCCTGCTCACGGCTCTGTAAGAACAGAAGCGGTGTCATAAATTCATTCCACACATTCAAAGTAACAAGGATAACAACCGTTGCAATAACCGGTTTCAATAATGGAAGTACGATCACAAAAAACTTACGGATCACAGAGCAGCCGTCGATTTCTGCCGCTTCCTCTAACTCCTTTGGAATGGTCGATTCCACAAACTCTTTAAACAGGAAAATTCCCTGTGGAACATTGATCGCCACATCCACAAGAATGACTGCCCATGCCGTGTTCATCAGTCCGATACTTTTCACAATTTTAAACAGGCTGACAATATTCATCTGGAACGGAACAACCAGACCTGCAAGGAACAGCAGGAAAATGCGGTTTCCCCATCTGGACTTCGTTCTTGCCAGCGCATAACCTGCCATGGATGTAACCAAAACAATAATTGCAACTGCAAGTACTGTAATTTTTACAGTATTAAACAATGCTCTCGGATACTGCATATTTACAAAAGCATCTACATAATTCTGGAATACCCAGACTTTTGGAAGCCCCAACGGAGACTGTGTTGCCTCCTGCGGATTTTTAAATGTCGTCACGATCAGGTAATAAATTGGAATAAACCATACCGCTGCCAGAAGTATCATAAAAATCTCTGTAATAACAAGCCCGCGTTTTTCTTTTTTACTGACTCCCATTTCACTACTTTTCTGTTTTATCATGAGATAGCCTCCCCCCATTTTCCCATTATTTTGGTTGTCACACCGCTAATGATCAATACGATGATAAAGAAGCATACACCGAAAGCGGAACCTACCGAATAGAAGCCATCCGAGATACCTTTCTTCATCATAACTGTCATAACCGTTTCCGTTGCATTTCCAGGTCCGCCGGAAGTCATGGAGTAGATTGCGTCAAACGCTTTCATGCCTCCGATCAGTCCGGTTACTACAATAATTTTTACGGAAGGACACATGAGTGGGAGCGTAATCCTAAAAAAGCTCTGTCTGCCGTTTGCTCCATCGATCTGTGCCGCCTCATATAACTCTGGTGCGATACTCTGCAGGTTGGCAAGAAAAATAACCATCGCCCAGCCGGTCCACTGCCAGATCTGCGTAAATATAACAGAGAATAGTGCCCGGTTTGTCGTGAAGAAGTTAATCGTATCTAACCCGAAGCGGTGAAGCAGATTGTTGATCAATCCATAGTCCGAGGACGATAAAATAAAGTTCCATAAATATCCAATAATCAAAGAACTGAATACTGCCGGGAAAAAGTAAACCGCACGGAGCAGATTTCTTGTCTTTAACTTTTTATTCAAAACAGCAGCGATCGGAAGACCAAGAATTACCTGAAATCCAGTCAGTAATATGGCATAAATCAATGAATTCTTGATTGCAATCCGCATTAAAGGCGTCTGGAATACTTTTATATAATTCTGAAATGCAACAAAGTGCAGATTTGTCGGATTCATATCAGTATAATCAGTAAAACTGTAAAAAATGGTGTACATAAACGGCAAAATACTAAAGATCAGATAAATTGCCAGTGCCGGAATAATAAACACCGCAAAGTAACGTCCGAGTGAACCACATTCCCTTTTTTTCTGTTTTTTATTCATAAAATCTTGCTTCCTTTCCGAAAAAAGGCAGAAAAAGAGCCTCAAACCCAGCCTCACTGCCGAGTTTGAGGCATCTTCACTGCACTCTTATCTATTTTGATAATAGCTCAGAAACCACTTCATCAACCGTCTGTAATGTTGTGGATAAATCCTGCGCACCTAAAAGATAACTCTGCATCTCTGTTCCATAAGTCTCATGTGCACCTGCTGCAGAACCCCATTCATTCCATGGGCAGTAAACATTTCCTGCTGCTAACGCACCTGCGACACTTGTATATGCTTCCGGAAGGTCAAATTCTACTCCATTTAAGTAAGAAGAACCCCCCTGATTGTTCTGCCATAAAGCGTTCTGTCCATCTGTCGTTGAAATTGCTGCAAGCACTTTTTTCACTGCGTCAAGGTTCTTGGAAGAAGCATTTGCTGCAAATCCACAGCCAGGACCACCAATGAGCCAGCCTGCGCTCTCTTTTGTTCCATAGAAAGGCATCATGTCAAGCTGTAACTCCGGATTTTTTTCCATGATCGCATCATAATCCCAAGGACCGGAGCAGAACATTGCTGAACCGCCTGTTGCAAACTGCTCTAATGCCTGATCATGATCAATACCTGTCATGTCTGCTGTGTATACACCATTATCGATCAGTTGTGACCATGTCTCGATATATGGATTCCAGGTTCCGTCCATTGTCACTTCGCCGTTACGATATTTTTCTCCAAAACCTTTTCCCTCATCAGTGGACAGATACTCTGCTGTCACAAATGCCATAGAACTCTTTAACAGCGGTTCCCATGATTTTAAGCCTGCTGCAAGTGGTGTAACTCCTGCATTCTGGAATGTTGTACAAACATCTAAAAACTCATCAAATGTCTTTGGAAGTTCCACATTATTTTCTTCAAAAATTTCTTTGTTATAATAGATTCCTTCAAACCAGCTGATTCCCGGAAGTGCATAGGTACTTCCGTTATATCCGTAAACACTTGTACCTGCTGTGGAATAATCAGCTGCCAGATCATCCAACGCTTCCAGATAACCTAATTTTGCATGTTTTAATGCAGAACCCGGTGACTCGCAGATGATGTCCGGTCCTTCGCCTGCGGAAAGCTGGGTATCAATAATTGTATCGTAGTTAGAGTTATCAATAAACTGATATTCAATCTCTACCTCCGGCACTGCCTCTGCAAGATAATCTAACATTGCCTGTACCGTGTCTTCACTATTCCAGTAAGACATACGGATTGTCACTTTGTCCGAAGAAGAGTCTGTTTTCTCTCCCTTTGTCTCTGTCTTAGATGCTGAATCTGTGCTTCCTGTATCCGAGGAGCTTCCACATCCTGCTACTACCCCAAGTGTCATTGCTGCGCACAATAATACGCTCAAAACTTTTCTCTTCATACCTTTTTCTCCTTTTCCCGAAAGAAAATACCGCTGTCTGCTGCTGTTTTTCTCTTTCATTTGATATATTTATCATACAGTCGAACCTAGCAGAATAAAATAATACTTTCTTTGGAAAAGTAATACTTTTTCATGTATTTTATTTTGGATTTTTCTTCTGCAGCGTATCCGGCATCTTTACCGTAAAGCAGGTATATTTTGCATCAGTGACTTTCACTTCAAGACTTCCGAGTGCTCCGTAATAAAGCTCCAGACGTTCCTTGATATTGTGGATTCCATAGCCTTTTCCCTGTTCATTCAACAATTTCTCTACCATTTCAAGTTCGATCAAAGGTCCGTTATTGTAAATAGAAAATACCAGCTGCTCCGGTTTTCTGCAAAACTCTACAATAATTTTTCCGGTGTCCGGTTCTTCCATATAATCAATGCCGTGCTTCATCGCATTTTCCACCAGCGGCTGAAGCAGAAAGTTCGGCATACAGCATTCGAGACCGCTCTCATCTATACGGTATTCCACCTCAAATGGTTCCTCATGCATTTTTTTCTGGATCTCAATATACGCCCGGATATTCTCCAACTCACTGCTCACCGTTGTGATCTGTTGTCCGTTGTTTAATGCTGTGCGGTAGAATTTTGCCAGAAGTCCTGTGATATCGCTGATATCGTCATCCCCTTTTCTGAGCGCCTTCCACTTGATACCTGAGAGGCAGTTGTAGAGGAAATGAGGGTTCATCTGCGCCTGCAGCGCTCTCAATTCGGATTCTTTTTTCTCAATCTCCATCTTGTATACTTCATTAATCATGGAATCTAACTGCACAGTCATTCTTCCGAGACTGTTCGTCACCATGCCAACCTCATCCGTGTCGGTTGTGTGACAGGGATTTTGCAGATCGCCGTTTGCAATACGCTCCGCCTGATCCCTCAACTGCAAAATTCTCTGACCGATCACACGCGACAGCACTCCAATCACCACCAGTGTCAGTCCGACACAAATAAGTACTACTATGATTGTAGAAAATATAATGGAATAAATCTGTTCCGAGATTGTATTCCGGTCAATAAAATAGTAAATTTTCCAGTCGACTTTTTCCATCGACGCTTCTTTTAAAATATATTCTTTATTTAAGACGGATGCATCCTCCGGGTTTTCTCCGATGTACGCTTCAATTTTCTGTTCCATCTGCTCATCAGCAATTTTTTTTGTGTAAATCACCTGACCATTTCCGTCTTTTATCACGATCCCGTTGTCCAGATAATCCATCGTATCAAACGGTTCCAAAATCCGGTTTAAGTAAAATTCCGCACGCAGTACACCGATTCTTCTGCTGGTCGTTGCCGTATCTAAAATTGTCCGCGTTGCATACAGCTTTCCGTCCTTTTTCCTCGGTCAGATTGGCGTATAATAAACGGATGGAATTTTCCACTTTCCGTTCCTCGATCGGCTCTCTGCTGTAAATGATCACATAAATCTGGTTTGGATAAAAGTCGATCTGTTCATATGGTAATTTCATATTGCGTTTCAGTATTTTTTCAAATTCTTCCTCGCACAGTTCAAAGTAATTGTTCCGTGTCTCAATACTCACGAAACAGATATATTTATTTTCCAGATTAATCTTGTATTCTTTTAATTTTTCCACAATCTCTGTCACAGATTCTTTCGTGTTAAAAAGTCTGTATAACAATAATTTTTTATCTGCGACTAACAGATTTTCTTTCTGTTCTTTCCACTGCTTTTTCTGTCTGCAAAGTGCAATGACATGCTCCATCACCTGTTTGAATTCCTCCACTTCGATCGGTTTTAACAGGTAATTGACCGCACTTACCTCGCATGCCTTTTTCGCATAATCAAACTCGCTGTAAGCACTGAATATAATAATGATCACATCCGGTCTGTTTTCCTTTGCATATTTTGCAAGTTGTAGTCCGTCCATATACGGCATTTTTACGTCGGTCAATAAAATATCCACATCCTGATATTTCTGTAGATACTCCATTGCCAGTTTTCCGTTAGCTGCTTCCGCTACTTCAAGCTCAAATTGAAATTTTTCAATCAAAAACCGGATTCCCTCACGCTCTGTTCTTTCATCATCTACTAATAGTATTTTCATTTTCCCCACAATCCTTTTTTCTTCTGTATCATTTTTATACGCATACTATTTCCAATCTCCGCTTTCCGACATTCTTTCATCTCTTGTCGTTTTGTATACACTGCCTCAATTATATTTTATTAATCCGGTATCCTGTTTGAAATAACATATTTTTTTGATTTCTTGCAATTATTTGGTATCTTTCATTTTTACCGCAGATTATTCACCTTCCCAACTGAAATATATCCATCAACAAGTGCCCGGAAATCCGTTCCCTCCGGGGCATTCTCATTATAATTTCCATGCACAGTCAGTCGTATTCTTCCATTTTCAAGCCCCTCTTCCAGATACTCGTCAATGAAAAATCCACAGTCTGCAATTTTTCTGTCATATAAAATTCCCCGCAGCTTCTCAAGTTCACACTGCGGAAAATTTACGTTCCAGATCTGATTGTACGCCAGAGGCTGTTCCATCAATTCTTCCATCATCCGCTCAAGGTAAGCGTCTGTCACCTCATGACACTCCGATGCACCTTCAGAAAACGCAATCGCATGCACACCTGCGCACGCAGCTTCTAACGCAGAACCTACGGTCGCTGAATACTGAATATCTGTTCCGCTGTTATATCCATAATTAATACCGGAAAATACATAGTCCGGCTTTTCTTTCACAATATTTAAAATTCCAAAACGTACACAGTCCGCCGGTGTTCCTGTACTTGCATATGCGTGCACACCCTCCACCGGAAAATCAACCGGAAAAAACTCTATCGTTTCACGTAATGTGATCCTGTGTGACATTGCACTGCGCTGTCCGTCCGGTGCCACCACCCAGACTTTACCATATTTTTTTGCTGCCCGTGCCAAACGAATGATACCATCTGACTGTATTCCATCATCATTTGTAATTAATATTTTTTGCATTATGTTTTCCTTTTCCACAAATTTTCTGAGACTCTCTTCTCCATCTTTTCTATTTAATTTATCATATCCTTTTTTCCACGAAAATGCAAAACTCCTCAAAATGAGGACTTTTTAGCCTTAAAAGTCCTCATTTTGAGGAGTTTACTTTTTCGTTCATATACACAAATATAAACTGCATTCCCTTATTCTCTGTTTTCATATTGAAACCATCGCCAGTTTTACTGCTTTACTCTTCTCCGAAATAAGCACTTTTTTCAAGAGTGATACTGGGCGGATTCGAACCACCAACTTCGGTTTTGCAAACCTATGCCCTACCAGCGGCTACAGCATCGGATACGAAACAACAGAATGCACACCCGGCGAATATCTATTGTCATAAAAATCCCCTCACGGAGTATGTTTATCAAATTTTCCATGAGGGGGCTGTTTCAAACTGATTTCATTCTGCTGATTTCACGATCAGCACCTGAAACGCTCTTAGTTGCTGAATAATGCAGTAGACAGATATCTGTCACCGGAATCTGGAAGAAGAACTACAATATTCTTTCCTTTATTTTCCGGTCTCTTTGCTAAAATAGTGGCTGCTTTTAAAGCTGCTCCTGAAGAAATACCAACCAGAACGCCCTCGCTTACTGCAAATGCTCTTCCCTCGTCAAAAGCATCCTCATTTTCAATTGGAATGATCTCATCATAAACGGAAGTATTCAAAGTATCCGGAACAAATCCTGCTCCGATTCCCTGGATCTTGTGCGCTCCTGCTTTTCCTGTAGAAAGAACTGCACTTGTTGCAGGCTCAACTGCTACAACTTTGACATTTGGATTCTGCTCTTTTAAGTACTCACCAACACCTGTTATGGTTCCGCCTGTACCAACGCCGGCTACAAAAATATCTACTTTTCCGCCTGTCTGCTCCCAGATTTCCGGTCCGGTTGTTGCCTTGTGTGCTGCCGGGTTTGCAGGGTTTGCGATCGCACCTTTCATTCCCTTGGCGCCCTCTGTCAAAACAAGCTCTGCGCCGTATGCTTTCAAAAGATTTCTACGCTCAACACTCATGGTATCCGGCAGTGTTAAGATTGCTCTGTATCCTTTGACCGCTGCAACTGCTGCAAGACCGATACCTGTGTTACCGCTGGTTGGTTCAATAATGGTTGCGCCCTCTTTTAAAATACCTTTTTTCTCTGCATCCTCGATCATTGCCAATGCAATTCTGTCCTTTACAGAACCGGCCGGGTTAAATGCCTCAAGTTTTACTAAAATGGTTGCGTCTGTCACGCCTGCTTTTGCAGCATATCTGCTTGCGTTTACGATTGGTGTTTTTCCTACTAACTCTAATGTGCTTGATTTGATATCACTCATGTTAATCCTCCTTGTTTTCTGAAAGAAAATCCGAGCTCCGAGCGAGGAGAGGATTTTTCCTCCTTGTTTTTGCGAAGCAATATGCGACTGTTTCTTATCCGCCGCAGTGCGATCCTCGCGGAGCGTTTTTTTATGTAATGGAAACGAAGTTTCCTAATTACATAAAAATAGCAGGTATCCTATGCATGATACCTGCCCTAGTTACAAATTTTCAGCAGGTACACAATGCATATGAAAAATAAACCGTACTCATACATACAGCCTGACAGCGGCAACAACACATTATATGATTTCTCTGTGTACCTGATCCCGTATATTTCATAACATTGTCTCCTTTCTCATTTCCTACTAAACATATAGGAATATGCGTTTATATTTGAATTATAACGATTAACACATTTACTGTCAACTATTTTTTCATCATTTTTGTAATTCTTTTCGTCCGGATACTTTTTTCTGTCCGCTTATATTGCGTTGCGATCACGCTGTATGACTGCTGCTCTGTTTGATTCAGCTTGCAGCTTTTACGGTATCTGCCGGAAGTACTTCTGCAATGCGCTCCAACGCCTCTTTTAACGTACTTTGCGGACACGCCACGTTGATCCGCTGGAATCCTCTTCCGCATTTTCCAAAAATTCTTCCACTGTCAAGCCAGAGTTTTGCCTTGTGAACGATCAAATCTTCCAACTCCTGCGCGCACAATCCGAGTCCGTTAAAATCAAGCCAGATCAGATACGTTCCCTCATGTTCCACCATGTTCACGCCCGGAAGATTTTTTTCCACAAATTCTTTTGTAAAAGCGATATTGCCAGCCACATATTTTTTCATCGCCTGATACCACTCTTCCCCATCCCGGTAAGCCGCCTCACATGCCACAAGTCCGGCTGCATTGAGCTGACTGTATCCGGCGGCAGCCAACTGTTTTTTGAATGCATTTTTCAGTTTCTGGTTCGGGATAAAAATATTAGAAGTCTGCAGACCAGCCAGGTTAAACGTTTTGCCCGGTGAAGTGCAGGTAATGGTCCACTCCGCATATTCTTTTTTCAGATTTGCAAAAACCTGATGTTTTCCCTGAAAAGCAAAATCTGCATGAATCTCATCGCTCACAACGATCACGTGATGTCTGTAGCAGATATCTCCAATTGTCTCCAACTCCTCCTTTGTCCACACTCTTCCAACCGGATTATGCGGATTGCAAAGGAAAAAGAGTTTTACTTCTTCCTCTGCGATTTTTTTCTCAAAGTCTGCAAAATCAATATGATAGCGATTGTCCTCTCCTAAGAAAAGGTCACTGCTTACGATTTTTCTTCCATTATCTGAAATCACTTCTGAAAAAGGATAATATACCGGTGACTGAATCAATACTGCATCTCCCGGGTCTGTATATGCTTTTACGGACAATGCCAGAGCCATCACGACCCCCGGTGTTTTGACCAGCCATTTTTCCTGTACTTCCCAGTCATGATGTTTCTTCAGCCATCCTTTCACAGCTTCAAAATAAGATTCCTCTCCATCACTGTATCCAAAAATCCCATGCTGTGCCTGTTTGATCAGTGCATCCTGTACATAAGAAGATGTCTGAAAATCCATGTCTGCAACCCAGAGTGGCAGCACATCTTCCGGCATACCTCTTTTCACTGCAAAATCATATTTTAAGCAGTTTGTATTTCTTCTGTCTGTAATTTTGTCAAAGTCAAGATTTCTTTCTGCCATGCTGTGCCTCCAGTTTCTTCTATTTGTAATATATTGCTGTCTTCTGTGACTGGTTATTATAATTTTCTACTGTTTCTGTAGGTCTTGTTGGATATATATATCATAGCAGAATCTTGCTTTTTGACATAATTCATTTTATCTAGAATCAGCTATAGGTGTATCCTATAACCGGAGTTTCACTAGCGTAGTGTCACAGATTTTGTGGTGCTTTCGCAGGGTGTGAAGGGGCAGATATAAGCGTCCTCGCACAAGTCGTGATTTTATTGGTTTATGAAAAGAAAAACGGTACAGACGAAATATGATGTTCCTGTTCGCCGGGC
>OHZJ01001168.1_pt1 | contig 9881 bp, 5 predicted proteins | sample 1580411 | NCBI WGS metagenome assembly OHZJ01 (sample SAMEA3882519, study PRJEB24775) | human gut metagenome | biome: human-associated habitat; feature: intestine environment; material: feces | place: Netherlands | collected 2009/2010 | reverse complement strand
CGCCGCCACGGCCACGAACAGCATCTGCGGATCCCGCAGCGCGTCTTCGCATCGTTCGGCCGTCGTTTCGGCATACGCCACCGCCAGCGTACGCATCGCACGTCCCTGAAACAGCAGCAACTGTTCGTTCACCTGGGCGTCCTTGCCATCCGGCATACACATCGCCCGTACGATTTCGGGAGCACCCTTCACGCAAATCAAACGCTTTCCAGTGGTTTTGCTCTGTATAATCGTCGCCATATATTTGCGTTCGGTGGTGAACGTCATACGATCGACGATCGGAGCCTCCTCGCGCAAAGCCGCATAGTCGAATCCCTCTTCCCGCAGGCGGATCAGCAGGGCCCCTTCGGTCGGATTGCCGATGACATTTGCGTCGGCATCGAGAAAAGCGGTCGAATTGACGGCGATGATCTCGGCCAGCAACCGTTCGTCGATGGACGCATAATGGATGATCTCCTCGACCCGCATCCGGTTCTGGGTAAGCGTACCGGTCTTATCGGTACAAATCACCGTAACGGCCCCCATCGTTTCGCAGGCGTGCATCTTGCGCACCAGGTTATTCGTCTTCAACATCCGACGCATCGACAACGCCAGCGAGAGCGTGATACTCATCGGCAGCCCCTCAGGAACAGCCATCACGATCAAAGCCACCGAAACCATAAAAATACGCAGCAGCTCCTTGGAAGTCTGGACCCAATCGCCCGTCGAAAGCTCGCCGCCCAGGTATGCCTTGGCGAGCATCGCTACGAAGATCGCAATCGACACTGCAATACCGATCTTACCGATCATCCTCGAAAGACGCGTCAGCTGCTTATACAACGGCGTAGGCTCTTCGCTGGCTATGGACGACTGCTCGGTTACCCGCCCCGCTTCGGTGCGGTCGCCCACAGCCTCGACGATCATCTCGCCGTAACCGTCCACGACGGTCGTACCGCGCAACAGCGCATCGGAAGGATAGGTCGCCTCGGCATCGAAAAAGCGTTCGTCGGTAGTCTTGTCCACCTCAGGCTCGCCCGTCAGCGTCGATTCATTGATCTTGAGCGATACGGCCTTCACCAGCTTACCGTCCGCCGGGACCGTTTCGCCATTCTCGACATACACCAGGTCGCCCACGACCACATCGCGTCGGGGCACCTCGGTCATCTCCCCGTCGCGGACGACCTTGACCGGAATGTCGTCATTCACCAGATTGAGCCGCTTGAACCGCCGCATGGCGTCCAATTCGAAGAAAAAGCCGACACAAGTGGCCAAAACGATGGCGCAGATAATTCCGATGGTTTCCAGGAACTCCCCATCGATAAAAGCCATCGCCAGCGACAGCAGCGCCGCTACCAGCAATACCTGAATAATCGGATCGCGGAACTTCTCGGCAAACAGTTTCCAGGCCGAATCCCCCTTGCGGGGCGTGATGAGATTATCCCCATGCAGACGGCGGCTCTCCTCCACCTGGGCGGAAGTCAAACCTCTGTGTTGATGTTCTTTCATAAAGTCAGTCGGATATATAAATAAGGTTGTGAATGTTATCGAAAAGAATATTGCCGGGTCGAGGCATCCAGCCGGACCGCAATGAACAACATGATGGTAAAAGCCATGAGCGACGAACCACCGTAGCTGACCAACGGCAGGGGAATTCCCATCACCGGCATCAGTCCGATGGTCATCCCCACATTAACGAGCAGATGAAAAAGCAGGAATGCCGCAACGCAGTAACAGTAGATCCGTCCGAAAGGCTCCTCCTGCCGTTCGCCCATACGCATCAACCGGAATATCAACAGGCAAAAGAGCGTCAGCAGAAGCATAGCGCCCAGAAATCCCCACTCCTCGCCGATGGTACAGAAAATGAAATCGGTATCCTGTTCCGGCACGTACTTCAATTTGGTTTGCGTCCCGTTCAGGAAGCCTTTCCCCCGTAATCCTCCGGAACCGATGGCAATTTTGGCCTGGTTGACATTATAACCGGCTCCCGAAGGATCGTCCTCCAACCCCAAAAGCACGTTGATACGCAACTTTTGGCTGTTTATCATCTCTTTACACAGAACTTATTTATCCTTTTTGCCGCCTTTGATCTTTCCTCTTATCCAGATAATTATTACGACAAGTGCGATAACAAGGACAATAAGGACGATAGCAAGGGCGGTATTGAGCATCTTTTTATACTGGTCCATAACATTTGCGTTTTTGGACACGGCGGATGAAGTATCGGAGCTGTTTTTCTTTTGGGCGGTCCGGGTCTGCTGTTCATCTCCGCCTGCGGCTCTTATTATGGTGACAGTATAGGTGGCGGCATTGCCGTCAACGTCTGTGACGGTGATAGTACGAACATTTTCGCCCACCTGACATTCGCTGGTGCCTGTATACCATATATAGTCAGAGGGGCTTGCTGTTGTTCCCTCTATCTCAACATTGGTAACGGAATTGTCAACGTTCACTGTATAGTTATAGACATTATAGGCAAAGGCAGGAGAAAGCTCGCCGTTATCCACTGTCAGGGCTGTAAGAACGCCTTTATCGGGTATGCCGTTTGAAGGTGCGGTCTTAGTGGTAGTGGTGGTGGTCTTTTCGGTGGTGGTCGTGGTTTCTGTTTCGGTCTTGGTTTCCACCTTATCGCTTCCAACTGTTATGACACAATAGGCGGTAGGCGAGCCGATAAGCTCTGAATCAGGGGAATATATCTGACAGCTTTGCAGGCTTATATTTGCATTTCCTGCTGACAGACCTTTGAACGTAAAGCTGAAATCCACTTCTGAAGAGGGAGTATCAGGAAATCCGTTTACTGTAAGAACTCCTCCACCGCCTGAGGCGTTGTCGCTTGACACAAATTCTATAACGGAATCGTCATAGGCAATATTTGCCTGAACGCTTCCTATCTCGGCATCTGCGGAAAATGTCACGGAAACTTCAAACTGCTGATCGGTCATGACGGGGTTTTTAGGCGGATAGAAGAAAGCCTCCCCTGTTGCATGGGCAGTGAGAGCCGTCATTGGAACTGCAAGTGCGGCTGTCAAGAGCGATGAGAATATTCTTTTTACAAGCTTTGTTTTTGTGGTCATTGCTATCCCTCCCGATAACATGGATAATTATTTGGTATAAACTTTGGCTATATCAGACCACTGTCCAAAGTAGGTCTTGCCACCTGTGGCTGTATAGCTTCTCACACGGACGAAATATGTCTTTTGGCTTTTAAGATTTGTTACGGTCTTTTTGTCGGTCTTATTTGAGGTCACCTTAACTGTCTTTGCACCGCTGAAAGATATATTTTCAGCATAGGATATCACATAGCCTGTAGCAGAGCCTTTCTGTGCATAGTCTATATAAAAGCCTTTTTTCACCGGCATGAGCTTTTGTATGGTCTGCTTTGCAGGGTTTATTATAAAAGACTTTGTTATCACTCCGCCATACGAGCCTTTTCCTGTTATTGTTACCTTAGCTGTGCCTATATTCTTATTGGCGGAATATTTCACTATATAGTCTGTGCCGTTTTTAAGGGTCTTGCCCGAATATGTGACAGTTATGCTCTGGGTGATGTTCCTGCCTGTGAAATGCTTGTTTTTTATGCCTGCGGCCTTAGCTTTGGCAATATCATATTTTGCGGTGGTCACGCTCTTTGTATCAGACCATGCGCCGTTATAACGCTTGCCGCCGACCATTGTATACGAACGCACCCTTACATAATATTTCTTCCCTGCCGTCAGGTTTGAAACCGTCTTTTTATCCGTTTTGTTTGAGGTTATAGTAAAAGTTTTTGCACCTGCGAAGTCAGAGCGTGTACTGTACTGCAGTTCATATCCTGTGGCTGAACCTTTCTGAGCAAAGTCGATAAAAAAGCCTTTATATCTTGTTTGCAGAGATTGTATCTCCTGTTTTGCAGGATAAATGGTAAAAGTTTTTGTTATCGTACCCTGATAGTTGCCCATGAAGCTTATGATCATTTTTCCAACGCCTATTTTTGTATTTGAGCTATAGGAAACAGTATAATCATGTTCAGGAAGAAGAAATTTTCCTCCGTCTGTTACCATAACGTCAGGTCTTATGGGCTTGCCTGTGTAGGAGAGCGTATCAACATAATAGACGCTTGTCAATTGGGCGGACTTTGGAAGAATGTCGAATGCTTTGACTATAGTGCCACTGTATCCGCCAATGCCTGTTATTATCATTTTGCCCTTGCCTGCGGCTATATTATCGGCATAGTCAATGGTATAGTCTTTATTATTCGTCAAAGGGGTATCGCCATAGGAAAGCGTTATACTGCTTTGAGCAAGCTCATAGCCTGTGAATGTCATATGTGTTTTAAAGCCTGATATCTCGCAGTCTTTTATAAGCTTTCTGTCGGTATAGACCGCCTGCACTGTCATATTGGCTGTAACTTTTGAAAAGTCTTTATCCCAGCCTGTAAAGCGTTTGCCTTTTATGGTCGGTGCTTTGGGCGGATCGGCACTTTTGCCGTATTCTATGGTCTGAGATGACAAAACTGTGCCGTTTATATCGGTGAAATTGACATTGCAGGTATTGGCTTTCCAGCCTGCATAAAGGGTCTTTGAGCCGTCTGAAAAGCTCACGGACGTTATAGGCTCGCTCTCAAGCTGTGGGTCGGCATACCAGCCTGTAAACTGTGCGCCCTCTTTTGTGGGGGCGGAAAGCTGTGCGGTTTCGCCCTCGCCAAGCTCATCAGGGTTGAGGGAGCTGTTTTCGCCACCGTTAAGGATATAATCTATCTTTGCTTTGTCATTTGGGGTGACTTTTGCGGAAACTGTGGTGTTTTCTGTGAAAACTGTGTCGCTGTTCACAGGTTCGCCTTTATGATACCAGCCGAGGGTGTAGCCCTGCTGAACGTTCACATTCGGGAACACGGCTTTGCCTGCATAGTCGGTGCAGACTTCTATGGTCTGTGCCACAGCGGAGAATGTTATCTTATGGGAAGCCTGCTCGTTATATGAGGTCTGGCGCACAAAAGTTCCGTCCATTGTCCACTTTGCGCTGTCTTTGAACTTTTCACCGTAGGTGTTCATTGCATATGCCCCTTGAGAAAGTGCATTTTTTGCAGAGAGGCTTGAAACCAGGCTGTCGCTGTCATTGCTGTAACAGCCGTATGCGTTCACAACAGAAACGGCAATATCCCTGCCTCCTATAAAGGCATTTGTAATGGCGGAGCTGTTTTCCCTTAGGTTTGAAGAACACTCTGTTATGATACCGCAGGATTGTCTTCCTATGACGCCACCTGAATAGACTTCTCCTGACACTGTGCCGTCAAAGGTGCAGGCTTTTATGGCTGTTCCTTGATAAAAACCCACTATTCCACCTGCGTAATCGCCTTTCACTATACAGTTTTTCAGGGAAATGTTATTTATCTCTGCACCATTTTTTATGTATGCGAAAAGCCCTGAATACTCCCCTGAGGAGATAACTGCGTTTTTTATAAGATGTCCGTTGCCGTCAAAATAACCCATGAAAGGATTTTCAGAATCGCCTACGGGTGAGATAGTTTTTCCGTCAAAGTCAAGGTCAGCTTCAAGGGTGACTAGCTTGCCCTCAAAGCTTTCGCCACTGCTGACACGCTTTGCAAAGCTTTCCCACTGGGCTTCGGTGGTTATAACAAGGGCTTCGTCCTGTTCTTCTGTGGCGGAGATAAGGAGCTTTTGTGCGTTTGAGATATCATTTTTAGAAGCGTTCTCGTCTGCAAGTACCTTTCGGGCATTGTTTGCTTCCCTTTCACAGCCTGCAAGGGTGCCGTACTTCGCAAGGGTGGTTTCAAGTGAACTTTTATCGGGCTTTGCAGTATCGTCAGTATAAGCATAGATAAAAAGGCTTCCTATGGAGTCGGTCTTGTCCGCTCCGACGTCAGACCAATATTTGCCGTTAAGGGAAACATAGCTTTGCCCTGACTGCGCCTTTGATGTTCGGTCGCTTTCTGCAAGGAGATATCCCCTGCCGCTGTCGCCGCTGAATTTTACTGAAATGGAATATTTCTCGCCCTCTTCAAGGAGGATATCCTCGGGAAAGTCAACTGTATAAAAGCCGTTTGCGGACACCGAGCCGCTTATCTGCGTTTCAAGGACGCCTATAGGGTCGCTGTCGGAAACGTCGGTATAGACGCTTAGGGTGTAATCCGCACTGCCCGTTTTGCCCACATACATAAAGCCTGCTTTATCAAGCTTTTCATCAGCTTTAGCGGTGAAAACATTTGCACCGTAAACAGAGCCGTCGTTGCTGGCGTTCACAACATAGCCTGTCATTTTGCTGTAGTGATATGTATTATCGCAGCTTTCTTCAAAGTCATAGCAGCAAAACTGTCCGAACTCGGCTTCGTCGTAGGACACCCAATAGAAGCCGTCATTGTCCTGATCTGCACCCCACGAGCCTTTCACAAGCCATGCGCCGTTATTGGCAGGTTTATATCTAAAATTATCCTTACTGTAGTTATCGTCCCAGCCCACCACTGTGACGGAATGATTTATGATAGTGTTTTTTGAGGCGTCGGGATCATAGTAGGCAGTATTGTTATGATTCATATAGCCATTTCCTGCAAAATAGCTTGCGGAAACTGCTCCAAGCTCCATTATTTTACGCTTCACCTGCGTGGTGCCTGAAAGCTCCATGGCATAATTCAGCCTGTATTCGCTGACGCTTTTCTTATTTTCGGAAACTATCATATTCTCTGTGCCGGATTCTAAAAACGGCTCGAAATCCTCATAGCATAGTCCCTGACCATTTGCAAGGGCGGAGGCCGCAAAGAGCCAGTTTCCCCCTGATGAGAAATCGTCTTTACCTGTGGCTGTGCCTGAATTTGAAGACAGCACCAAGGCAGGCACGGAAAATTCTGCGGAGGGGTTTTCAAGCCCCTTTTTGATAAGATCCTGTTCTGCGCAGGCAAGGGCTGAGAATGCCCAGCAAGCACCTGTTGAAGCCTGATCTTTTACTGTTGTGATCTCTCCTGAGCTTCTTGGGTCATAGGCGGAGGGAAGCTTTCGGGCGGATAGTCTTGCAGGGGACTTTATCCGATAGTCACCCTCTGTGCTTTTGGCCACGCCCTCTATCTCATAGCTATAGCCGTTATGGGTAAAGTTTACGGGAACGACTTTTATGCCGTTATCCTCGCTGGCAAGTGCAAAAGTCTGCGCCGAAAGCTGAAAAGCCAAGAGCAAAGCTGTCAAAAGCCCTGCCGCACCTTTCATTCTTCTCATTTTCCGCCCTCCTGTTTATCTCAGGTTATGGTTATCTTTCTTGTATACTCGTTTGAAATACATCTGCCATATGCCGCTGTTTCTCTAAGCCTTACTGCGTTCTTTTCAAGGAAAGCAACACGCTTTGCATAGTCGGAGATATCCTCAAGCTTTTTCAGCGAGGTATCATACTCAAGAGTTCTGTTCTCAGCCTGCGCAAGTATGCGTGTGCCTGTGCGGTTAAAGGCAAGTATCCTGCCGTATGGCACTTGTCGGATATCGTCCTTTCTGATGCCGAGAACAAGGTGCAGGACCATTCTTCTTACTCTTGCCATGGTGATATTCTTTGACTTTATACGCTGTTCAAAGATATCCATAGTTTCAGGGCAGGAGCTTACGACAGACATAAATCTGTTTGCAAGGTGTTCGTCGCAGTCAGGTAGGGCTAGAAAATCTTCTCTTGAAGCTGTGCAGAGCTTGAAAAGCATTTCTCTTCCTGCCTGCCGGGTAAAGGACGGCTTACAGCCCTCAAAATCATATGGAACAAATCTCTGCCACTCGCCTCCCTCTTTTATAAGCTCTCTTATATGAGAAGCCGAAGCAAAATCACCAGACTCTGCCTGAGAATCATGTGCAACAGCTTCACGCTTTACGGCATAAGGCACTAGCCATGGGGCTATACGCTTTGCCGCCTTTATATACTCAACTGCAAGAACGTTATTGGGCGTGGAGAATATCTCTTCGGCGGTTCTGCCATAAAGACCTATGGAGGCTTCATACATAGCCTGAGGGTAGGTCTTTCCCTGAGATAAAAGTTCTCTGACCTGCTGTGAGTTTTCAAGCATTGCGGATATCTCCGCTGCCTGTTCAAGAGCGTTTTTATCACCGCTTTCACAGCCGAAAGACAAGGTCGTTACCACATTCTCCCCAAGACCTGCAAGAAGCCTTACTGCACTTCTTGCAAAGACCTCACTGTTTGAGCATGAGAACGGGCATGGCAATTCTATAACAAGGTCTGCACCGTTTCTTATAGCAGCCTGTGCTCTGTCATATTTTGAAAAAACAGCCGCTGAGCCACGCTGCACGCAATCACCGCTCATTACTGCGACGATACCCTCTGCGCCAGCCTGTCTTGTGGCTAGTATCTGATATTTGTGTCCGTTATGGAACGGATTATATTCCGCAACTATTCCCGCAATTTTCATTTTTTACTCCTCTTTCTACCCTATGCAAATTTTATTCCGTCTTTCAAAAGCTTACTGCGAATTATGATACTAATATGTTAAGTCCTAGTAAAAAAATTGTGCAATATGTATATTTATGAAAAAAGCTCTTGAAATTTATCATTAATATTGATATACTATAAGTATATGATATTATGGGCTTAAAGTCAAGCCCGTTATCTGACATATTATAATCGGGAGGAGATTTTTTCCAATGAAAATCTTAGTTGTAAACGCAGGTTCATCATCACTTAAATATCAGCTTCTGGATATGAAGGACGAGTCTGTTATCGCAAAGGGCAACTGCGACCGTATCGGTATCGACGGCCATGTGAGCGCAAAGACAGGCGACGGCAGACACATCGAGGAGGATTGCAATTTCCCTACTCACACAGAGGCTTTTGAAAAGCTCGTTGAGGTACTCACATCAGGCGAAACAAAGGTCATCGACTCTATGTCTGAGATATCAGCCGTTGGTCACAGAATAGTTCAGGGTGCTGAGATATTCAAGGAGACCTGCCTTGTAACAGACGAAGTTATCGACCAGATCGACTCACTGGCTGAGCTTGCACCTGTACATAACCACCCACACGCTCTTGCACTGAGAGCCTGCAAGGCAGTTATCCCAGCAGGCACACCACAGGTAGTTGTATTCGACACTGCTTTCCACTCAACAATGCCAAGAAAGGCTTATCTCTACGGTCTGCCATACGAGTGCTACACTGATCTTCATGTAAGAAAATACGGCTTCCACGGAACATCACACAGATTTGTTTCAGGCGAGCTTGCAAGAGTAATGGGCAAGCCTATCGAGGAGCTTAAGATAGTTTCATGCCACCTTGGCAACGGTTCTTCTATCACAGCTATCAACGGCGGCAAGTCTGTTGACACATCAATGGGCTTCACTCCTCTTGACGGTCTTGTAATGGGCACACGCTGCGGCTCTGTTGACCCTTCTGCTGTTGACTATGTTGAGAAGAAAATGGGCTTCACACCTGACCAGATGACAGAATACATGAACAAGAAGTCAGGCTTCCTTGGTCTTTCTGGTATCGGTTCTGACAACAGAGATATTCAGGCTGCTGCAAGCGAGGGCAACGAGAGAGCGCTTATCGTAAGCGAGATATTTGCTTATCAGATCAAGAAGTTCATCGGTTCATACGCTGCTGCAATGAACGGCCTTGACGCTGTTATCTTCACAGGCGGTATCGGTGAGAACGCACCTGAGGTAAGAGCTGCTGCTTGCTCAAATCTCGATATCCTCGGTATCCACATTGACGCTGAGAAGAATCTCTGCCGTGGAATCCTCAAGGAGATCTCCACTGACGAGTCTAAGACAAAGGTTTATGTTATCCCTACAAATGAGGAACTTCTCATTGCTAGAGATACACTGGCACTTGTTACAAAGTAATATTTCAGATAACATTAAGGACGGCTTTCTTATGAGAGCCGTCCTCAGCCTGTCGCAAAAGTCTACCTTTTAAAAAAAAAAGGTAGGCTT
>OHZJ01001167.1_pt1 | contig 9882 bp, 10 predicted proteins | sample 1580411 | NCBI WGS metagenome assembly OHZJ01 (sample SAMEA3882519, study PRJEB24775) | human gut metagenome | biome: human-associated habitat; feature: intestine environment; material: feces | place: Netherlands | collected 2009/2010 | reverse complement strand
TTTTTACCCATGAATTCTTAGAATTCTAATACACACTAATTTAATCCAACCAACAGGTTATAAATATACCGCAATACCAATAGGAGCTGTAAATATAATCAAAAAGGGCAAACATCTTTATCAATCCATTGGCTTAAACAACTACTTGAGTAAATACTAAATCACTTTCAGCAGATCTGCAAAAAGAGAAAAGTTGTATTGGTACAATGATCCATCTTGAAGATGGGTGTACAGATGAAAGTATAATATTTCGTAAAAAGTTAATTTAAATTTTGTGTTATAATCAATATACATTAATTTTACATTTGGTGAAATAGCATTTGAAATGACGAACTTCGATAAACAGAAACTGATAGAGATTGTACTTTACATCTTGAATAAGACAAAAGGGTTAGATGATTACCACATGTTCAAGGTTATATATTTTGCTAATATTGCACATTTGGCAAAATATGGATTTCCTATGGTATCTGATGAATTCTGTGCTTTGCCTGACGGACCTGTGCCTTCTGTTCTTTATAACTGCATAAAAGGTGACCCTCAATGTGACAAAGCTTTACAAGCTATGATTGACAGTTGCATTTCAAAAGGAACAGACGATGCGTATTATATGCTTGAGGCAAAACGAGATGCAAACAAAGACTATCTCTCAAAAGCAGATATTGAAGCCTTAGACAAATCTATCCGCGAGAATGTCAACCTTCCATACGGAGAATTACGAGCAAAATCACATGGCGAAGAATGGAAACGTGCATATGCTCAACAAGGGCGTAAAGTTATGGACATTATAGGAATGGCTAAAGATGGTATGGCTTCCGATGACATGATAGAATATATCAAGGATAATCTATTAGTTGAGGCAGCTTTATCATGACAAATTTTGGGGATTTATTAGGGGATATGGCTGATGAGCTAACCCAAAACAGTATCAATATAGGTGATGTTCACTTGCTCAATCTTGACCAGAATAATGGCATCACGCCAAAGAGTGGAAACACAACACGAAACAAGTTCTTCATTGTTCTTGGTTTTGACAATGAGGGGAATGTTATAGGCGGTTTAGTGATAAACTCTAAAATCAATTATAAATTGCCCCCATCGGTCACGGACTATCAATTACCTGTATCTGTAGAACAATTCCCATTTTTAGAGCACAACTCTTTCATCAATTGCTCAAAAATTATTGTAGCAAAGAGAAGTAAATTCAACAAGACAACCTATCGCGGCGAAATCTCTGATACGGAAATGATGGAGCTTATTATCAACACAATAAAAGAGAGCCCTACAGTAAACAAAATGCAATTAAAGGAGTTTGGAATTGTCTAAATGGTCTTTTCATGCCATCATTATATGCCTATAATGACATCATGCATATTCCTGCGACAATTTCCATGCCAGCCACCTACTATAATGAAATTAAAGGCATTTCTTTGTCATTATATAATTGCATATTGTCTGGGAGCTCATCCCCAAGCGGCCCAGCCCCTGTGTTTTTACCCATGAATTCTTAGAATTCTAATACAATCAACCTGATAAATGAAAAATGAAATTATTAAACGCAATATAACTCAAGATAAAGAGTTTTATTGGACAGAATGCAGCGGAAGTATTGAACGATTATACGAAAAACACAACGGAATAAAAATTCCAAATGAATATGCTTTCGACATTCTTCAAACCCCTGTGACATTGTTAGATGATGGTTATCACTACGAACGAGTGATTAAGGGCGAAACACAAAAGAAGGTGATTTATGGTTTTAATAATGAAGAAACATTCAATATTGTAAAAAAGGAATTTACAGAACACATCAACGGCTGTATTAAGCACATCCTTGATTGTCAGATAAATGAGGATGTTGAAACGCCGTCTTTTGGGCGTTGGAGTAAGGCGCAATGCTCTGTTGCCGTTGTCAACTTTTTCGTTGATTTGAGATGGGAGGATGAATGCTACGAACTGTCATCAGAGAGTTTAAAACTGCTTTCTGACCATGTTGATTATTTGAAAAGCGTGGTTGATGATGGGCAGCAAGACGAAATAACAGCACTGGCGATTGACAATGGAGAGAATCTATTAAACACAATGTCAGTTATGACATTTAAGAAACTATAAACGTTCAAAGACACTTCTCGTCCGTGCCAAATGATTGATATTCAACATTGTATTGCCATTATGGGCGGACGTGAAGTATCACGTCCCTACCGGTTTTGTTTTTTTATGTTTTTGTTTCAGCCCCCCCAGTATTTATGCGCTGAACCGTATTTTAGAACCGGGGGTATTTTGTGAACCAGCCTAAGGCGTCGATACGGTATTTCAATAGGAATTTCAGACAGCATAGGTGAAATGGTATGCCGTGGTCAAAAATCCATTCTTTCTTGTTGACGACCAAATATAGATGTATCATCTCATGGATTAATGTGTCACGAATCAGTTTATCGTTCCAGTTATATACGGTGCTGAAGGATATTGACAGGTTTCCGTTGTTCGGAGTATTCAGACGAGCGACAGGATTACCTGTACGGTGTCGGCGAAAATCAACCATCGGTAGTTTATCATCAAAGTAACGCTTGTTGTATTCAATAAACCGTTCTTTTAAAATCTTTGTTGTAATTTCCATGTTTTATAGGTTTTTAGTGTGTGCTTCTAAGTGATTAACGTGGGGAGGTGCCTTTGGCATGTTTCTAAAATGCTGACATATTTTATATTGACAACAAAACATACCGAAGGCACATCCCTACGTTATGACGAAATCGCATTCCCGACCGAGCCTCTTATTCGGTGACTTGGATGGTGCTGGATGAACTGTCGGAGGATTTAACCACTTGGATTTGCACGGGTATGTTGTCGCGCACTTCCTGTATGTGGCTGATGATGCCCACGTGGCGGCCATTCTTTCCGCGGAGCGAACGCAGTGTGTTGATGGCGTTGGTGAGCGGTTGGCCACTCAGCGAACCAAAACCTTCGTCGATAAACAGGGTATCGACCGACAGCCCTTGCCCAATATCGCTCAACGCCAAAGCCAAAGCGAGCGACACGAGGAAGCTTTCGCCACCGCTGAGCGAACTGGTGTCGCGCGAAGCATATCCTTGATAAGCGTCCTCCAGCGATGAGTAGAGGGTGCGTGGCACGCTCTTCAGACTATAGCGTGGCTCCAACTTCTCCAAGTAGGTGTTGGCAGAGTTGAGCAAACCGCCAAAAATGTAGCTTTGCGCTATTGTGCGGAACACCTTGCCATCTTTATCGCCAATCAACTTGCTTAGGCGAAGCCATTTATCGTATTCCTTGCGAGCCTCAGCCTCCTTTTCCACCAGTGCAGTGAGTGCCTTTTTCTTCTCTGCGTCGGCGCTCAACTCCTTGTTGATGGCGCCAATCTGCTGGTTGAGTTCACCGATGGCGTTTTCTGCCACTTGGCAGGCGTTGGCGGTGCTGTCGATGGTATCATCTTCAGCCAATTCGGGCTTGGCGGCTTGGTGCGCTTTGTGGCTTTCAATAGCCTCTTTCCACAAAGTTTCCTTTTGCGTAGGGGCTTTGCGCTGATTCTCTATTTTTTCAGCCAACTTGCTCACCGATGTAGCAGTGTTAAGATATTCGAGGCGAACAATCGTGAAATCGGGGTGCTGCTCTAAAAACTGGTTCAGACTGTTGCGATTTTCGGTTGCGGCGCTCTGGGCAGAAGCAATGGCAGAAGCCACCACGCCCACGCGTTGCAACACACTGTTGGCGCTCTCAAACAAATTCGCCATTTGGCACGCAGCCACAGGCTCGGTTTTGCTCCAATCGGCTTGCTTTTCCTGGATTTGCTTGATGATGTTGGCGGTACGCTCGTTGTCGCGCTGTGCCTGTTCGATTTGCGCTTCAAGGCTGGTTTGTTGGCTTTTCTTGCTTGCAAAATCGGTGGCGGCTTGATCCAGTTCCTTCTTAAACAGCAGCGGCTCGTTCTTCCAGTCGTGCTTCCACTCGCTGTCGGCAAGCAGCGGTTCCACCTCACCGATAGCAGCGACGATATCAGCATTATGTTCGGCGATGGCGCGATTGTTGTTTTCAATCTTCGCCTTGCTGCCGTCCACGGCTTGCTTCGCCTTTTCGCTTGCCACACGCATCTCCTCAAGGGTTTTCGTAGCAGTTTCGTGCTCGGTGCGCAGCCCCTTCAGTTCTTCCTCAAGTTTCTCGCCATTAGTGATTTTGGGGACAATGTCGGTGGTGAGGTGCTTCTGCTGATCATCGCAGAGCGATTGCAACACTTGCTTGGTGTCGGCGTTAAGCGCGTCGATACCGCATTTCTTGCACGATTCGGCAGCCTTTTTTTGAGCGTCGGCCACAGAGTGGTCGGCATCGTATTTCTTCTTGTCGGCATCGTATCTTTTGGTTTCCGATTTCAGTTCCGACTCGGCTTCGCGCATTTGCTTTTCGGCAAGTTCGCATTTGCTTTTCACCTCATTGTAACTCTGGTCGGCATCGAGATACATCTTGTTCACCGCATCTTCCACCGGCAGCTGCTGCACTTTCTGACGGCACACAGGGCACTCGCAACCCACCGTCAGGCGACTTCTCATCTGCTTTGCGAAACTATCGACCGAGTCACGCAAAAGGTCTCTCGCCTGTTCGCAGGCAGCGGTGGCGGCCTTAGCCTCGGTGTAGCAGGGCACAAGTTCTTTGTCGAGGCGCAATTTTCTTGCCTCAATGTCGTTTTTCAGTGCGTCGAGGCGCTGTTTTTCTTTATTTCTCGCTTCCTCAGCCTTGTCGATAGCGTCGATATTTTCGATGGCGATGCCAATGTTGCTGAGCAGTTCTTTCACGGTGTCGCGCTCATTTCGCAAGTCTTTGAGTTTCAACGCGTCGAGTTCTCTATCCTTCGTCTTGATGGCATCGGCAAGCACTTGAACTGCCTTTCCATGCTCGGTAAACTCCCCGTTGGTTTTCTCGCACTGAGGCACAAGAGTGCCGGTGAGCAACTGCTGCTCTTTTTCGACAGCGGCAACCAGCTCTTCCACCTTTTTGCTTTTAGTGGCAATGGTGGAGAGGCTTGCGCCGATGGTTTGGGCGTTGTCGAACACGGCAGCCTTGCCACTATTGGCGGCAATAGCCTCGCCAAGGGCTTTCAACTTGGCACCGGACTCCTTACATTCGTTTTGGACATACAGATAGCCGCTCTGCACCTTCATATAATCCGCTTTCAGTTTAGAGAGTTCGCCCTCTTGCTGCTTGATTTGCTTCTCGGCAGCAACGGCTTGCTCAAGGTGCTTTCGGGCACTAATGGAGGCGTTCCAATCGTTCACAAAACTGCAATCGCTCTTGTACTGATTGCTTTCAAGCACTTCGCTGGCGGCGTCAAACTCCTGTTTGGTCTGCGCTTCTTTCTGCGCCAACTTGTTTTCGGTTTCCAGCCAATCCCTTTTCTTGCGGGCGTTGTCGCGCTCGGCGCTCTGCTGCTTCCTGCTTTCTTCAAGTGCAGCCACTTGCTCCTTCTTTTCCGCTATTTCGTCGTCGGTGAGGCCTGTGTCGCTTGCGGCTTTCTGGGCGGCTTCCCACGCTTCTTTTTTTGCGCTTTGGATTTCATACACCTTGCTACCCACAGCCGAGAACTCTGCGGTTTGGGTGATTTTCTCCAAAATGTCGGCTCTTTCCGTCTCGCCACTCGACAGGAATTTGGTGAACTCGTTTTGGGCAAGCATCGTGGTGCGGCAGAACTGGTCGAAATCCAGCCCTATCACTTCTGCTATCTTTGCCTGCAATTCAGCATCTTTGACACCTGCCGACTGTATGCTTTCGCCTGTGGCAAGGTTGGTGATGCTGCGATTAATGCTGTTGATTTTGTTATTGACTTTCTTTTTCTTGCCACGTTGCACTTGCCATTCTGCCTTGTAGTTTTTGCCGTCGTTGCCCTCGAAAAGCAGTTCAACCAATGCTTCGCCGGTATTGCGACGCATCAATCGGCGAGGGTCCCTCAACGTGAGTTCATCGTCGCCATTCTTCACGGTCACCTTGGTGCCCTTTGCCAGGCGTGGGGTGTTGTTGAACAATGCCAGACAAATGGCATCGAGAATGGTGGTTTTGCCTGCGCCAGTGTCGCCAGTGATGAGATACACGTCGCTGTCGCAAAGTGGTTGCGCAGTGAAGTCGATGGTGGCTTCAATGATTGAAGCGATGTTGCTGATATGCAGTTGTTTGATTTTCATGGTTATTCCTGATTTGAGTTCAACATTTCCTTTACTTCCTGGAGCATTTCGAGCATTTCGTCGTCGAATGTCACGCCCTCCGACTCGATATACATTTTTGCCACTTCTATGAAGTCAATTTGCTTCAGTTCGGTGGCTGTGAGGGTGGGTTGGTCGCTGGTGGCGTGGTCGCGCGGCACCTTTCGCTTTGAGTTGATGAGGCAAAGGCGGCATTTCTTGTCAGCCACAATCTGCTGCGCCTCGTCGTTGGCACCTGCGGGTAGATAGCCATCCACCTCCACATTCAGGCGCACAAACGATGGGATTTCGCTGTCGTAGTCAGCGAGCATTTTCTTCACATCTTCCCATTCGGCGGCTCCCTCAAATGGCAAATTCACCAATGGGTTGATGTTTTTCACAGGTATCGACTCCACGCTCACCGCTGCGCCACGATGCTCGCACTCCACCATCAGCACGCCGTGCTCATTGCCTGAGTACGACTCGTCGAAACTCACCGCTATCGGTGTGCCGGCATACCAAACGCGCTTTTCCTTATCCAGGCACTGCTGCTTGTGTATGTGCCCCAGTGCCACATAGTCGTAGCCGTCGGCAAACACACTCAATTCCTGGCAGTTCAGTCCGCCGATATTGGTGTCGGTCGAGAAATCGTGTCCCCGCCAGTCGGAGTTTGCCACTGCCAAGTGCGCGGCAAGCACCACAGGCAGCCCCTTCTCGTTGCGCTCAGCCACCTTCTCCGCCATCACCTTAAACACATCTTCGGGCATATAGCGGTCGGCGGCAAAAGGCACAGCCACCACATATCCCTTGTCGGCAATGGGGATAATATAGTCGTCGAGGTTGCAGTCTTTGGATATGGTGCCCACCATGTGCACATTCAGCGCACGCCATGGGGTGTGGAAAATCATGTGCTTGCTGCCGCTGTCGTGATTGCCGGCAATACACACAATGGTCATATCTTCGCACGCCTCGTGTATGTTCACAATGGCATTGGCAAACATCTGCTGCACGCTGGCAGAAGGCTGGGTGGTGTCGTAAATGTCGCCCGAAATCACCAGTGCGTCGGGCTGTTGCACGGCCACAATTTCCGCAATCTGGTTCAGCATATCCAACTGCGCCGCTTCCTGCGATTCGTTATACAGGAAATGCCCTAAATGCCAGTCACTCGTATGTAAAATTTTCATCACAAATATTGATTTACAAGTTAATCACACAATAAACTATCAAATATACAAAACAATTCATAAATTTCGCCTAAGCAGTACCATCTTTTTTTAACCCAAACCGGTCAATGGTCAATGGCAGGAAACTCTGCGCCTGTGCGTTTTTGGGCAGAGCGGGTGTCGGAAGTGAGGATGAGAGTGCGCAGAGCACAGTGCCTCGCGTCGTTATAGAGAGGGTGGGAAATATGGGTGTGCAGACTCATGTGAAAACGCACGGCCAAAAATTCGTCATGCGACAAATGCAATCCCAATTCCTTCAACATTCCAGCCGAGCGGCGGCCATGCCCTACTTGGTCAGTCATTCCGCCACAGTTGCAAAAGTCGTGCAGCAAAGCGCAAATGGCGATGCTCTGCTCGTCAATGCCATTGGGGTTGTTTTGCAGGGCAATCTGATAGGTTTGCCACGCATGGTCTGCCAGTCCACCTCTGTAATGATGGTGACGGTGGCAACTCTTCGTAAAAAAGCCGTTGTTTTCCATGTAGTCGATCACCTGTTCAATGTTCTCACGGCCAGTGGCACGCAGTGTGCCAATAATCTTTTCCTTAATAGTCATAATCCTTTTTAGTAGTTAAAAATCGTAATCCAATATCTCAAAAACCGACATCGCCATAGCGTATGGACATGCCTTTGGCATGTTTTCAATGCGTTGACACATCCTCAACTGGGTTTTAACTTCGCCGCAAAGGTAATCACCACATGTGCAACCTATCTGCACACATAACAAAAAAAATCAAATAAAATTGCATTTTTTTGTTTCGGCGGTAGTGAAAGCTCGCATATCATCATTTTTTAGTAACTTTGTCACCATATATATAGAGCCGTCGCAAAAATGTTGAGAATAACAGGGCGAGGCTCGGACCGGAATGTGGAATGACATTTTGGAGGGAAATGATTTTTGAAGAAATTTTTTTGATATGAAGAGAAATGAAGTGTGCTACATTACTGTTGTGGCAGTGATTGGCGTGTCGCTACTTTTGGGATTCGCCGAGGAAGTGTTTGGATTGGAGTTGGGACAGTTGGCGTGGATGGCACATTGGGTGTCGTCGCCTGTGGCGTTGGCTTTGGGCTTCGCATTCGCGCTGATTGTGGGCGAGGCATTCCCTGCGTTCAACAAAACGATGTCGAAGAAACTGCTCCAATATTCAGTAATCGGCTTGGGATTCGGTATGAACGTGAACAAGGCGCTTGCTTCGGGCAGCGAGGGTATGCTGTTCACGGTGGTGAGCGTGTTTGGCACGCTTGCATTGGGCTGGTTTTTCGGCAGAAAACTGCTGAAAGTGGATTCGCAGACCAGCTATCTGCTGAGTTCGGGCACGGCAATATGCGGTGGCTCGGCAATAGCCGCTGTGGGGCCAGTTATCAAGGCGAAACCTGAGAGCATGTCGGTGGCGCTGGGCGTGGTGTTTGTGCTCAACGGCATTGCGCTGTTCCTGTTCCCTTCGATTGGCGACGCTTTGGGCATGACCATGAAACAATTTGCCATGTGGGCGGCAATTGCCATTCACGACACCTCGTCGGTGGTGGGAGCCGGCGCGGCTTACGACCAGATGCACCCACAACTCGTTGCCGCACAAGGTGTGAGCGCGCTGGAGGTGGCGACAACCATCAAACTGACTCGCGCGCTGTGGATTGTGGTGTTGGCACTGGTCACTCCGTTCTTCTTCCGCAGTTCGCTTGCGTCGGCTGGTGGCGAGGCAAAACCCTGGTACAGTTGCGTGCCACGATTCATTATCTGGTTTATCGTTGCCATCATCTTCAACACCTACGTTTTGAGCAATGCCGCCCTCATCGGCGACGGTGCTGCGGCTATGGGCTCGGCGTTCAGCAGTGCCGTCAACAAGCTCGCCAAGCACCTCATCACCCTTTCACTATTCTTTATCGGTGCATCGCTCACACGCGCCACACTGCGCTCCGTGGGCATTCGTCCACTCATTCAGGGCGTGCTGCTGTGGATAAGCATCAGCCTTATCAGCCTCACCTACATCTTTTGGGTGGAATAACGGCTTTGCAGGGGCAAATTTATAGTAATTGTGTAATTTGAAAACTCGGTCGAATGTTTAGCGTCATTCTATTCATATTTTTAGGCATCTGTAGCGGATATTTGCTGCGGAAAAAGCGTTCGCGATCCTGCGCCAAGGTGCAAACTGCGAAAGACAAAGTGATTACGGTTTTGATATGGCTGTTGCTCTTTCTGCTTGGCGTGGAAGTGGGCGGCAACGAACAAATCATCAAGGCGTTGCCTACGCTCGGCGTTGAGGCACTGCTGCTGTCGGTGGCTGGCACACTGGGCTGCTGCGTGCTGGCTTGGGCATTGTGGAAAATAGCGGGAGGAAAGCGATGAAAGGAAGTTTGATTATCGTAGGATTCTTTATCCTTGGCATCGTGGTGGGCCATGCCGACTTGGCGCCAGCGCTGCTGCGAGATAGCGATGTGAGTTTTGTGGCACTCTGCGGTCTGCTTTTCTGCGTGGGCTTGGGCATAGGCA
>OHZJ01001163.1_pt1 | contig 9917 bp, 10 predicted proteins | sample 1580411 | NCBI WGS metagenome assembly OHZJ01 (sample SAMEA3882519, study PRJEB24775) | human gut metagenome | biome: human-associated habitat; feature: intestine environment; material: feces | place: Netherlands | collected 2009/2010 | reverse complement strand
GGGTCTTCCACCCCGCACCCCGGAACCCTGCCGGATGCGTAAGCCCGTGCAGGACTTTCCCATTCGGCAGGGACTTTTGAAAACGATTAGGAGGAAGTTTGAGTAAAGAGTACATCAAAGCACAAACCCCACTGCCTGCGTATTTCCCTTATCCGAAATTTCTGCTGCAGATGAGCCTTTCCCATACGGCACGATTGACGTATGTTTTGCTGCTGGACCGCATGACCCTTTCGCAGAAGAACGGCTGGGTGGATGTGCAGGGCCGGGCATATGCGCTCTATCCGTTGGCAGGGCTGGCGGAAGATCTTCAGAGCAGCATTTCCAGTGTCACCCGTGCCCTGCGGGAACTGGAAGCCGCACGGCTGATCGAACGGCGGTCCAATGGCTTTTCCAAGCCAAACCAGATATTTCTCGGCGTTCCCCGGACTGCGCAGAAATGCGCAATCGAGATGGCCCAAAATGAGCAGCCTGATTGCTCAAAAGTGAGCAATACGGTTGCGCAAAACTGCACACCTAACCAAATAAATAAGAACAACCTAAGATTGAACCAACTGAATAGAACTAAAGAAGCGTATGGGCGATATCGGAATGTTTTTCTGGAAGATTATTCGGAACTGAAAAGCGAGGTAGCAGAGTTGGACGTCCTGATCGAAGACCTTTCGGTCTATATGCAGTCTACAGGCAAGAAGTACGCAGACCACGCAGCGACCCTGCGCAGCTGGTCAGCACGAAAGAGAAAGCAACAGAAAGCGGGAACGGGCATCCCGGACTATACCTACAGCAAGGAGGAAAGTTTATGACGGAAACAATCCAGACAGCGATGGACAGGCTTATGACGATCTCTGCAGAGCCGCAGGACTACATTGCGGGAGATGGGCTGCTGTACTGCGGCAGCTGCAATACCCCCAAGGAAGCGTTCTTCCCAAACGGAAGAAAGCTGTTTGGGCGTGACCGCCATCCGGCTGAATGCCAGTGCCGACAAGAAGCCAGGGAAAAGCAGGAGGAAGAAGAGCGGGCAAGGCTGCATCACGAGAACGTGCGGCGGTTGAAGCTGCAGGGCTTTACCGACTGGGCGATGCAGCACTGGACATTTGAAAACGATCATGGGCAGAACCCACAGATGCATCTGGCGCAGCGGTATGTGGACTATTGGCCGGAAATGCGGGGAAAGAATGTGGGCCTGCTGCTCTGGGGCGGTGTTGGTACAGGCAAAAGTTTCATGGCAGGCTGTATTGCCAATGCCCTGATGGAGCAGGAAGTGGCGGTTTACATGACGAACTTTACCCGAATCATGAATGAACTGAACAATGCCTTTGCCGGACGAAACGAAGTTGTGGACAGGCTCTGCGGCTATCCGCTGCTTGTCATTGATGATTTTGGTATGGAGCGGGGCACGGAATATGCGCTGGAGCAGATTTACAACATTATCGACAGCCGTTACCGCAGCCGAAAACCACTGATCGTCACCACGAACCTGACCCTGACGGAGTTGAAGAACCCGCAGGATACCGCACACGCCCGTATCTATGACCGTCTGCTGGAACTGTGCACCCCGATTGCCTGCACAGGCCCCAGCATGAGAAAGGATATAGGACAGGCAAAACTGAACTTGCTGAAAACACTTCTGGCTTGAATGGGAGGAACGCGATTGCAAGAAAACGGCAGAATGAATTGGCTGGAGCAGATCCGCCAGATGAAGAACCGGGACATTCGCACGATTGAACAGTCTGAACTGGAGGAACTGCCGCAGGATGCAGTGGAACACGGACTGCCGCAGGAGGAAAGGCTGAAAAATCTGCTGGATAAGGTCCGAAATCCTTATTGCTATCTGGACAACGGAATCATTGTGAAGCTGAATTTCGCACCGAGAGGGAGCAGCACACTGTCTGAGCGCGTTGGCAGATGCTTTCAGTCTGCCAGCTGAAAAGGCAGAGAAGACTTCGGCAAGCTGCTGAAAATCACACAGAGAATTTCACACTTTAATTCGATAAAGCGCTGGACAAAGGATGATGATTCTGGTAAGCTGTTTGTGGGTAAGAAAATAGGAATGTGCCAACTGAGCAGAATTTGCTCGGTGGGCTTGTTCTACATAGAAAATGTGGAGCCTTTCGCTTCTCTGACGAACAGTATTGCCGATTCGTTAAGGAGGTGGAAGGCTTTTGTTATACCCTGATATGAATTCACAGAAGAAAACACAGCAAACAAGATACCGCACAGCATTATATCTGCGCCTGTCCCGTGAGGATGGTGATAAGACAGAGAGCGACAGCATTGCAAACCAGCGGACCATGCTGGAAGCCTATGCCGCAGATCACCCGGAACTGTGCATCGTGGATGAGTTTGTGGATGATGGCTACTCCGGCTCGAACTTTGAACGGCCTGCGTTCCAAAATCTGTTCAGGGAACTGGAACAAGGGACTATCAACTGCATTCTGGTCAAAGATTTATCCCGTTTTGGTCGTAATTACATTGAAGTGGGACGTTATCTGGAACGCATTTTCCCGGTCATGCGGGTCCGACTGATTGCTGTGACAGACAACTATGACAGTCAATCCGCGTGGAAGACCAGCGATTCCATCATGGTCCCAATGCGGAATCTGCTCAACGATGCCTACTGCCGGGATATTTCCGTCAAAAATCAAGAGCCAGCTTGCGGTCAAGCGGAAACGCGGCGATTTTGTGGGAAGTTTTGCAACCTATGGATACCAGAAGGACCCCAGCAATCATACCAAGCTGATCGTGGACGAACTGGCAGCGGAAACAGTGCAGAACATTTTTCACTGGAAGATCAATGGCATGAGCAATCAGGGCATCGCAAATCGTTTGAATGCGAAAAAGGTACCGTCCCCAGCTGCACGAAAGTTGCAGAGCGGTGCAAAGCTGAGCCTGCATTTCCGCAAGAGCGATGAGCCGCCGTGGTCTGCCAAGGCAGTGGACCGCATTCTGCACAACGAGGTCTATATCGGAAAGCTGGTACAGGGAAAGACACGACGACTGGATTATCGCTCCAAAAAGAAAATGAACGTGCCGATGCGGGACTGGGTAATCGTGGACAACACCCATGAAGCAATCATTCCGGCAGAGCAGTTTGAGCTGGTGCGGCGGATTCTGGAAACAGAAACTCGCAGGCCGAACGATGCCGAAACGGTGGCCCTGTTTGCAGGATTTCTTTACTGTGGGGACTGCGGCAGCCGGTTGGTGCGCAGGTCGGCCAGCTATAAGGGAAAGCGGTATGTCTATTATCAGTGCTCCGGCAGCAAGCAGAACAAAGGCAGCTGCACGAGCCATAACCTGCGGGATGAAAAGCTCTATAACATTGTGCGGAATGCGCTCCAGATGCAGATCCAGATCGTGATGGAGGAAGCAGAGTTTGTAGAAAGCATCCGGCAGGCCCAGCAGGAACCCTACCGTGTGCGGCGCATCGAACGGCAGATTCGGCAGCTGACTGCAGAAAAGGCCCATACACAGGGCATTAAGGAAAAATTGTATGGGGATTACGCAGAGGAAATCCTCACACGGGAGGATTTTTTGAACTACAACGAACTGTACAGCAAGCGGATTGAAGAGTATGACCGCAAAATCACAGAACTGGAAGCGGAACAGCGAAATTTACAGACTGCTCCAAACGCTTATCCGTTTCTGGATGTGTACCGTAAGTATCGAAAATTGGAAGAAATCACCCGTCCGATGGTCGTGGAACTGATTGAGAAAATCGAAGTCTATGAGGGCAATCGGGTGGAAATTACGTTCCGATTCCAGGATGAAATTGCAGACCTGCTGGAAGAACTGCATCAAAAGCAGATGGGGCAGCAAGAAGTATCTGCATGAAAGGAGAAGCCGACTTATGGCAAGAGTAAGCAAGAAAGTAAGTACGGCGCAGCGGGAAACCGAGAACGCGCAGCATCGTATCTGGAAAACCGCAATTTACGCACGATTGTCTGATTTCGATGATGTGCTTCGGAATACGGAATCACTGGAAGTGCAGATTTCCTATATCAAGGAGTACATCAATCACCGGGATGATTTGATGCTGCTGGATGTATTTGCGGACAAGCGGTGCACAGGAACAAATTTTGACCGCCCGGAATTTGAGCGGCTGTTGAAAGCACTACAGGAGCGGAAAATCAACTGCATCGTGGTAAAGGACTTCTCGCGTTTGGGCCGCAATTTCGTGGAAACAGGCCAGTATCTGGAACAGGTGTTTCCGTTGTTCGGCGTAAGATTTATAGCCATCAACGATAACTATGACAGCCTGAACAGCCAGAGCCGGGACGGGATGCTGGTGCCGATCAAGAGCATGATCAATGAAATGTACTCGAAAGACCTGTCCCAGAAGATTCAGTCGTGCTTTCGTTCCAAGGAAGCACGGGGAGAAATCTATACCCCTGTTCCATTTGGCTACAAAAAGGATCAGAGGAATCATTTGGTTCTGGATGAGGAAGTCAGCGATGTGGTAGTTCGGATTTTTCTCTGGAAGAAATCCGGCATGAAAGAGCGCGAGATTGCAAAGAAGCTGTCTGCGCAGGGAATCCAGACACCTTTTACACGCCGCTGTCAGCTGGGATACCTGAAAAACACCTTGCGGGTAAAGGACCCAGCATGGCAGACCGTTTTCGTGACAAAGGTGCTGGAAAATCCAATCTACACAGGAACAATGGTCTATAACCGCATCGCCTACGATGAAGCGAATCGGAAAATTGGGCAGAATCCACGGGAAAGCTGGCGGATGGTGCCGGATAGCCATCCGGCGATTATCAGCTGGGAACTGTTTGATGAAGTTTCCGCATTACGGGAAGCTGAGCAAGCAGTCAAGGAAGAACGAAAAAAGTGGAGCAGACAGCGCAGAGAGAACAATCCGAACATCTTCAAAGGCAGAATCTTTTGCAAAAAGTGTGGAGAAAAATTGGTTTGTCATTGGCAAAGTGATGGTACGCTGTATTTTTACTGTGCATCTTGCCATGTTTCAATTTCAGAGAAAGACCTCTGGAACGGCATTAACAAGGAGTTGCACCAGCGGATGGAAGAACACCGTGATTTGCAGAAGCTGGTACGGAAAAGCTCTGGAAAAAGCAAACTCCAATCAAAAGAAATAGCTACAAAACGTGAAATTGAACAGGCGTCAGGCAATATCGTTCGACTGGAATCACAGAAGCGCAGCGGCTACGAGCAGTATGTCCTTGGAAAAATTTCAAAAGAAAAGTTCTTGAAATTGAAGCAGGATGCAGAGAATGAAATTGAGGCATTCAGACAGACAAAAGCTGAAAATGAGAAAGAACTGGTCGTTGTTCAAGAAGAATTGCAGCAGAAAAAGCAAATCGCAGGCAACACAGAGGTTCTTTTAACGGCAGATAATCTGCAGCAGTATGTAAAGAAAATTGAAGTGGATCACAAGAAAAATACTTACACGGAATTTGTGTTCTAACGAAAAAGGAGGACAGACAATGAAAGAAAAAATCTATGATGCCCGGACAGGAATGGGATATGTTTTGGTGGGTGATTATTATCTGCCAGCCTTGAAACTGCCACGGACCCGTCCGATTGGCCGCTGGGGGATGCTACACAAGGCGTACCTGAAACTGCGAAAACCAGCCTATTATCAGAGCCTGCTGCTGAGTGGAAAGCTGGATACTGTTTTGGCAAATGTGGAAGAGCAGGCTGCAGAGCGGTATAAGGTCTTGATCGAGCAGATGAGTCAGCGTGAGGAAACTTCAGAAAAACTGAAAGAAGAGAACCAGATGGAATGGGTACGCCGTATGAATAATCTGGAAAATCGTGCTGCGGAGATTGTAAAGGCAGAATTGATCTATACGTTTGAAAGGCGGTGAGCAGCAGATGATCGGAACCTATTACCGGCTTTCTCTTGCGGACGAGGATGTGGGAACAGATAAGACCGAGAGCAACAGCATTCAGGGCCAGCGCGGACTGGTAGAGGGGTACATCATGGCCCGCCCCGAACTGGCAACAGAGCCGCGTCAGGAGTACGTGGACGATGGCTACTCCGGCACATCTACAAGCCGTCCTGCGTTTCAGCGGCTAATTCAAGATGCACAGGACGGAAAGGTGAAAACGATTATCGTAAAGGACTTTTCCCGGTTCGCCCGTGACTATATTGAAGCAGGCGATTATATGGAGCGAATCTTCCCGTTGCTGGGCGTTCGCTTCATCTCCGTCAACGATGGTTACGACAGTGGAATGCAGATCAGAAACGATGTATGTGGACTGGAAGTAGCCATTAAGAACATCATCAACGCATCCTACAGCCGGGATCTTTCTGCCAAAATCGCGGCAGCAGACCATGTGATGCAGAAAAAAGGAATGTATCTCGGAGGATACCGCCCGTTTGGATTCCTGCCGGACCCGAGCGATTGCCATAAGCTGATCCTCGACCCGGTAGCCAGTCGATATGTGCGGTTGATCTTTGAACTGGCATTGCAGGGCAACAGAACAGGCACCATCGCAAAAATCCTGAATGAAAAGCAGATTCCAACTCCGGCAGCGTATCATGTGGCGGAAAACCATGTGTACAGTGAGCAGAAAGCATGGGATCTGCAGCGCAGCCATTGGACAAGTGGAACGGTTTACCATGTTCTGAAAAATGAGAAGTATAAGGGAACCTATGTGGGCGCGAAATTTATTATGCCGGTTCCTTGCAAGCATCGGGTCCTGCGCGCTCCCTTGGAACAGCAGGTACGAATTGAGGACAGTCATGCCGCCATTGTGACCCCGGAGGAATTTGAACAAGCACAAAAGGTTATTATGCTGCAGCATGGGAAGCATCAGGCCGGGAACTACACAAAACACCAGTATCCCTTGAAAGGCAAGGTCTATTGCGGCTACTGCCAGAAGCTGATGAAATATCGTGTACTCAAGAAGCTTGGCCCTTCTTTTAACTGCAGATTTTCAGCCACAGCGGCGGACAGTCCCTGCAAGCGAATCCCAATCTCTGAGAAAGTACTGGAAGAGATTATCCGAAACGCGCTGACAGCGCAGATAAAGCAGGCAGAGTATGTACTGGAAATCCTGCACGAGCGGGAACGCAAGGCGTTGATTTGCTTTTCCGCACTGGAACGGCAGGAAGAAAAGCTGAGTGCAGAAAAGGCAGAGATTGTAAAACAGCGCGTTGCACTGTATGAGCAATACGCCGACGGGAATATGAGTAAGGAAGAGTTCATCCGGCAGAGAGATGCCTACAGAGTGCAGGAAGATGAAAAGATGGAGCAGATTCAAAGGCTGCGTACCGAGAAAAATCAAGCTTTCCAGCCTGTGAAGAAGGACACTGATCATTTGCAGACTGTCATGAGTACTGTAGAAGAAGCAGGCGATGTGATGTACTTATCACAGAATGTGGTAGAAACCTTTATTGACCGCATCGAGGTTTTCAACGATGAACATGTGAAAATTCATTTTACATTTGAAAATGTGTTGGCAGACTATGCCGAATGAGTCGTAGCCAGAATCAATGCAGTAAGCAGAGTTTTTCTTGTAAGAACATGAGTTTCATGGTATCATAGAAGCAATAAAAAGTCTGTGTGTGGCTACGCGAAAGGAGCAGCAGAGATGAAAAAATTGAACATCCCAGTTGGTATTTCGGACTTTGAGAAGATTCGGAACGGTGGGTTTTATTATATTGACAAATCTGGCCTGATTACGGAAATTTTGGACGAAAAAGCAGAAGTGACACTTATCACTCGACCACGGCGTTTCGGTAAGACGCTTGGCATGAGTATGCTAGAAAGCTTCTTTGACATCCGTAAAGACAGCAAAGAACTGTTTGATGGGCTGGAAATTGCAGAGCATCAGGTATTATGTGATGAGTGGATGAATCAGTATCCTACAGTCTTTATTTCATTCCGACAGGTAGACGGTTTGGATTTCACTGGGGCATACGATATGCTCACAATGGTGATAGCGGATTTGTACAACAAACATCTTTATTTGCTTGATAGTAAAAGTGCTACAGAATTCCAAAAAACAGCGTTTGAGCATCTTGCACATGGCAATGGTTCTATAAAAGAAGTTAAGAGCAGCCTTATGCTTTTGACAACGATGATGCAGAGCTATTATGCAAAGCCTGTAATTCTTCTTATAGACGAGTATGATGTCCCTGTAGCAAAAGCAAATAACAACGGTTATTATAATGAAATGCTCGATGTTATGAAAGGCTTGATGCAGGCTCTAAAAGACAATCAAGCACTTCAGTTTGCAGTTGTTACGGGCTGCTTAAAGATTGCGAAAGAAAGCATTTTTACGGGAACAAATAATTTTGTATCGGATACTATCACAAATTCTCGTCTGAACGAGTATTTCGGATTTGTACAGAGTGAGGTTGACCTGTTGCTAAAGGATGCTGACTTGACAACGCAGGCTGAGAGCATCAAGAAATGGTATGATGGATACCATTTCGGAGCCTTTGATGTTTACTGCCCGTGGGATGTAATGAATTATTTGCTGGAACTGCAGCGCAATCCGAAAGCTAAGCCTATCAGCTACTGGAAGAACACCAGCGACAATGCAATCATCCGTTCCTTTATTGACTATGCAGGCAGTACCATCACAAATAAACTTGAAACGCTGATGGCTGGTGGCTGCATCGTTCAGCGTGTGGATGAAAACCTGACCTATGATTATCTACATTCCTCAGAAGACAATCTTTGGAGTACGCTGTACCTGACAGGGTACTTAACCAAGGCGCGTGAAGAAGATTATAAGGGTGAGTTGCCGGATGGCATGGTTGCCCTTATGATTCCGAACGCAGAAATCAAAGAGATTTTTGAAACAACAGTCATCAAATGGTTCGATGACAGTACGAAGAAGTGGAATCGAAATGCTTTGTTCGATGCAGTCTGGAACGGTGATAGCGAGGGCATTACCAAGGAAATGAATGCTCTGCTCCGGCGCACCATTAGCTACCATGACTACCGGGAAGACTTCTATCATGCTTTCCTTGCGGGCATCTTCACAGGTGCCGGATATATGGTGGATTCCAATAAGGAGCATGGAGAAGGCCGAAGTGATGTGGTCGTTTACGATTCCATCAATGCCCGCGTTGCAATCTTTGAAGCAAAGTACACGAAGGTTTTGGAAAATCTGGAAAGTGAATGCGATATAGCCTTGCAGCAAATTGATGATCGGATGTATGCAAAGGAGTATGAGGATGATTACGATCAGATTCTTTGCTACGGTATTTCGTTCTTTAAAAAGCGCTGCATGGTAAAGAAAAAGTGATTCACAACAAATCTTAACTTGAATTCTGTATTATAACTTAAAATGAGTTAAAATACAGAAAAAGAATTATAAGAGAGGCTCGCATAAACCACAGACAGCACCCAAGATGATTCGAGGGTGCGTCTGCGACTTATGCGGGCCTTTTTATTTTGTGATTTTAATACGGATGGATGTTAAATTCCAAGGCTGACAAGAGTGGCCTTTAACTCCTTCGCCGTGCGGATAATGATTTCCTGCTCAGTTTCGTTGCAGTCCAATAACAGACGATGCAATTCGGTGTTGGAAGTTGAAACGGAATAGTGAAGACTGTCTATCAACAAATCATCAACGGAAATGCAGAGGGCGTCGGCAATATCGACCAGAGTGGCAATGCTGGGGTGTTCTGTGCCTTTTTCAATTTTGGCCAGAAATTCACGACTGCGATTGATTTTAGAGGCTAAGGCTTCCTGGGTGATATTACCGCACTGCATTCTAAAATAACCAATGCGTTTTCCTAAAGCAACGTAATTGACGGACATAAGTAAATCTTCCTTTCAAATGCCCGCATAAGAGTACTTTTATTATCTGGCCTATGGAAAAACGAATCAAGAAGAACGAAAAGAACAGCCAACATAGAAGTCAGAATTCTTATTTTTCACCTCTAGCGGAGATGGCTTCTGAGGCCAAAATGTGAACCAGCAGTTCACATTTTG
>OHZJ01001158.1_pt1 | contig 9954 bp, 5 predicted proteins | sample 1580411 | NCBI WGS metagenome assembly OHZJ01 (sample SAMEA3882519, study PRJEB24775) | human gut metagenome | biome: human-associated habitat; feature: intestine environment; material: feces | place: Netherlands | collected 2009/2010 | reverse complement strand
GCATAACCTTCGCTGCATACCTGCCTACACACATCAAATCCCTACGGGATTTTTTCAATCATTACTAAATAATCACAGGGACAACTTGCATATCATTGCCTTTTTTGTGGAGTTAGTTTTCTTCGTGCACACTGCATTTGGGTGGTGTGGGGAATAATTTGTAATTTTGTGGTGTAAAAAATTATTAATTTTTGAACGTAATGAAGAAAACGATATTATTGTTAGTGAGTGTGGCGGCGATGGCTTTGGCCGCCGATGTGATGGCCGAAACGCGCGATGAAATCGCCAAAATTGGGCAAAATGTGGGCGCGGAAGGCAAGTTTTGCTACTGGACGGAGGGCAGCGTGCCTTTGGCAAAACTCAAGAACTTTGTGGAGCGTGTGACCAATCCGCAGAGCGATGGCTTTGTGCCGCAGTCCGACCGCGTGGCGGTGTTTGACCTCGACGGCACGCTCGTGTGCGAAACCGCCCCATCGTATTTTGAATGGATGATGTATTTGCACCGTGTGTACGACGACTCCACTTACCACGCTACGAAAGAGCAGATTGCCACCGCCGACACTATTAAGAAGGCTGTATACGCTCGCTCAGTGCCTGGCGATATGATGTGGACAGAGGCAATCGCGCAAAACGAGGTGTTTGCCGGCATGACGAATGAACAGTATCGCGATTACGCAATTGAATTTATAAAAACGCCAGTTGAAGGCATGACCAATTTGCAGTGGGGCGAAGCCATCTACTTGCCCATGGCTGAAGTGGTGGGATATTTAGCAGCCAACGGCTTCACCACCTACGTGATTTCGGGCAGCGAGCGTCAGGTGACACGCGCCTATGCCGATGGAGCGTTGGCGTTTGGCCGCAACCACATCATAGGCTCCGACATCTACACCTACGCCACCTCGCAAGGCAATAAAGAGGGCTGGGACTATTCGTTCAAGCCTACCGACGATGTGGTGCGCGGCGCAATGTATGTGAAAAACTTGAAGATGAACAAAGTGAGCGCCATTGTGCGCGAAATAGGCATAAAACCGATTTTGGCTTTTGGCAATTCATCGGGCGACTTCAGCATGTTTGAATACACGGTCGCAAACAACCACTACCCCAGCATGGCGTTTTGCGTGCTCGCCGACGATGTGGTGCGCGAGTACGGCAACCCTGCAAAAGCTGCAAAAATGAAATCGTCGTGCGACGCTAAAAACTGGACCACAATCTCAATGAAAACCGACTTCGCCACCATCTACGGCAAAAATGTAAATAAACAAGAAAAATAGCCCATCCTCATTATATTAATTAGGAGAACAATTTAACCCAATATTTTTTTGTAAATTTGTGGAGTAAACAACTATACACACACAACTAACTAATAACTATTAATCAAAATTTCTCACAATATGGCTACAAGCATACAGCAGAAGCAAGAACTTTTCAAAGCCATTTGGGCTACCGCCGAAGACCTCCGCAACTCGGTTGACGGCTGGGACTTCAAGAGCTACGTGCTCGGCATTCTTTTCTACCGGTTCATTTCTGAAAATATCACCAATTATGTGAATCGCTTGCAGGCCGATGCTGGCGTGGAGGGATTCGAATATGCCGATTTCTCAGACGAGGAAGCCGAAGCGGCTCGCCATCAGCTGGTGCACGAAAAGGGATTTTTCATTCTCCCCTCACAGCTGTTCTGCAATGTGCGCAAGAATGCCAAAACCGACCCTAACCTCAACGTGACGCTCGCCTCGGTGTTTAAAGCCATCGAGGCTTCTGCCATTGGCACCGAAAGCGAAAGCGACTTGAAAGGACTTTTCGCCGACATCGATGTGAACTCCAACAAACTCGGCGGCACCGTGGATAAGCGCAACGAGCAGCTCACTAAAATTCTCAACAATATTGGCAATATCGACCTCAAAGGCGATTATCAAGACAATCAAATCGACATTTTCGGCGATGCCTACGAGTTTTTGATGGCGATGTACGCCTCAAATGCCGGCAAATCGGGTGGCGAATACTACACGCCACAAGAAGTTGCCGAACTTCTTGCTCGCCTCGTGACCCACGGCCGTGAATATGTGAATAAGGTATATGACCCCGCATGTGGATCGGGCTCGCTATTGCTGAAATTTGCTAAAATTCTGGGCAAGCACAATGTGAAAAAGGGATTTTTCGGACAGGAACTCAACATCACCACCTACAACCTGTGCCGTATCAATATGTTTTTGCACGACATCAACTATTCTGACTTCGACATCCGCAATGGTGACACGCTGCTTGAGCCTTACCACTGGAGCGATGAGCCGTTCGATGCCATAGTTTCCAACCCTCCCTATTCAAAACCATGGATTGGCTCCGACGATGCCACGCTCATCAACGACCCTCGCTTTGCCCCTGCCGGCGTGCTGGCGCCGAAAAGCAAGAGCGACTTGGCTTTCACCATGCACATGCTTTCGTGGCTCTCCACCGAGGGAACCGCGGCTATCGTGGAGTTTCCCGGCGTGCTTTATCGCGGTGGCGCAGAGCAGAAAATCCGCAAATATCTTATCGACAACAATTATGTTGACACCGTGATTCAGCTGCCGCAAAACCTGTTTTTCGGTGTGAGCATTGCCACTTGCATCATAGTGCTGAAAAAGTCGAAGAAGGAAAACAAAACGCTCTTTATCGATGCCTCACAGCTCTTTGTGCACGAAGGCAACAAGAATAAACTTTCGCCCGAAAATATCGATGCCATTGTTACCGAATTTGCCGAACGCCACGAAGTGAAGCATTTCTCTGCCCTTATCAACAATAGAATTGTGGCTGAAAACAACTACAACCTTTCGGTGAGCAGCTACGTGGAAGCAGAGGACACTCGACCAAAAATCGACATCAAGGAGCTTAACGAACACATTCGCAAAATTGTGGCACACGAAAACAAACTCCGCACAGAGATAGACAAAATCATCGCCGAACTCGAAAACGAAACTGACGTATGAGCAAGCTACAAGAACTAATCAACAAGCTATGCCCAAACGGCGTGGAATTTAAACCACTGGGGGAGTTGGTTGGTTATGAACAACCAACAAAATACATTGTACATTCCACGGAATATAGCAACCATTTCGAAACACCAGTTTTAACAGCTGGGCAAAGTTTTATATTAGGTTACACTAATGAGAAATTTGATATTTATCCAGCATCTGAAAACGACCCAGTAATCATATTCGACGACTTCACTACTTCTTTTCACTGGGTAGACTTCCCTTTTAAGGTAAAAAGTAGCGCTCTGAAAATATTGCGTCCAAAAACTAAATTTGCAAATTTCAAATACATTCATTATGCAATGCAATGTATTGGTTTTGTACCAGGCGAACATACTCGCCACTGGATATCAAAGTATTCTTTATTTACTATTCCTGTTCCTCCTATTGAGGTGCAGGAGGAGATTGTGAGGATTCTTGATAGCTTTTCGGATTACGCAGCGGAGCTGCAAGCGGAGCTGCAAGCGGAGCTGCAAGCAAGAAAACAACAATATGAATATTATCGCAATCTTTTACTCACCTTCAATCCCTCCGCCTACGGCTGCGGGACCGATGATGAGCAAAAAGATGGTGTAACCACCTGGGGGGGGCATAATTACAAAATCGAATGGAAGAAATTGGGAGAAATCGGAACTTTCATTCGTGGCAATGGTTTGCAAAAAAAGGACTTCACCGAAAGTGGAGTTGGTTGCATTCACTATGGCCAAATCTACACCCATTATGGCACTTTTGCTACAAAAACAAAATCATTTGTTAGCGAAAGTTTTGCTCAAAAACTTCGAAAAGCAAAAACAGGAGATATTGTCATTGCAACCACAAGCGAAAATGTGGAAGATGTAGGAAAGGCTGTTGCTTGGCTCGGAAATGAAGACATAGCTATTAGTGGAGATGCCTATATTTATACACATGAGCAAAATCCCAAATTTATCGCATATTTATTTCAAACAGAACGCTTTCTTGCTTTTAAAAAGATGAATGTTAGTGGAACAAAAGTAACAAGGATATCTGGCGATAGTTTAGCTAAATACCCTATTCCCATTCCCCCACTTGAATTGCAGGAAAAGATTGTTGCTATTCTTGACCGGTTTGAGACTTTGGTCAACGACCTCACAAATGGTTTGCCAGCCGAAATTGCCGCGGTTAAAGACCAATACGAATATTATAGAAATAAATTGTTGACTTTTAAGAAATTATCGGCATGAGCCAATTTCTAAATAATAAAGGAGGATATCGAAATCTCAGGGTATATCGCTTGAGTGAAATCATCTACGACCTATCGATGATTTTTGCCAAACAGTATATCAGGGCAGGAAGCCGCACGCGCGATCAAATAGAGCAAGCGGCTCGTAGCGGTAAACAAAACATAGCTGAAGGAAGCGTGGCATCGACCACATCAAGCGAAACAGAAATCAAGCTTACCAATGTGGCAAAAGCATCGTTAGAGGAATTGCTGCTCGACTACGAGGACTTCCTCCGACAGAACAAATTGCCGCAATGGCACAAGAATCACCCTCGCACTATCCGACTGCGAGAGTATCTTAAAAGTGACGATTTTTTGAACAACCCCACAGAATATGCTTCGGCAATGAACGCAGAGGAATTCTGCAATCTGTGTATCACGCTCATCAATCAAGCCACCTACATGCTGCGCCGCCTGATTGACAGCCAGCAAAACCAATTCCTGCAAAAAGGCGGTATCCGCGAGCAAATGTATGCAGCCCGCACACAATACCGCACCCACCAAAGCATAAATCCACCCACCAAATCCAAAAAATCCGACTAATCAGACTCGTCAGACTGGTCAGACAAGTCAGACAAGTCAGACTGTCTGACCAATTCCATCAAACAACCTAAATAAGCATTGATTATGAAATACGACATGGTTTCAGAAAACACGGAATCGACCGTGGTTGCCGAATTTGAAGCAGGCGATTACAGCTCTGCCCAATACCAGAGCGAAGCGGCTATGGAAGCCGATTTCATCGAGCGACTTCAGCGCCAAGCCTACGAATATCTGCCTATCAAGTGCGAAGCCGACCTGATAGCCAACTTGCGTACGCAACTTGAAAAACTCAATCAAATCCAGTTCTCCGACAAGGAGTGGGAGGCGTTTTTCAAACAGCACCTCGGCAACCCCAACGAGGGCATCGTGGAAAAAACCCGCACCATTCAAGAAGACCATAAAAAGGTGCTCACTCGCGACGATGGCTCGTTTCTGAACGTGTATCTCATCGATAAAGAGAATATCCACAACAATTCGCTGCAGGTAATCAACCAGTATGTGCCAGAGGGCGGCAGCCACGAAAACCGCTACGACGTAACAATCCTGGTCAACGGCTTGCCACTGGTGCATGTTGAGCTGAAGCGCCGTGGTGTGGAGGTGCGCGAAGCCTTCAACCAAATTCGGCGTTACAACCGTGAATCGTTTTGGGCTGGGTGCGGACTCTTTGAGTTTGTGCAAATTTTCGTCATCTCGAATGGCACACTCACTAAATATTACAGCAACACCACTCGCTACTGCCATGTGAAGCAGCAGGGCAAGGGCAGCAAGAAGCAAACGAGCAATTCGTATGAGTTCACCTCATACTGGGCATTGCTCGACAATGAACCCATACGCGACCTCATCAACTTCACACAGACGTTTCTCTCCAAGCACACGCTGCTGAATGTGCTCACCAAATACTGCGTGTTCACCGCCGAGGAAATGCTGATGGTGATGCGCCCTTACCAGATTGCCGCCACGGAGCGCATCATTCAGCGCATACGCACCGCAAGCTACCAGCGCGATTGGGGCAAGCGTGAGGGCGGTGGCTACATTTGGCACACCACCGGTTCGGGAAAAACGCTCACTTCTTTCAAGACGGCTCGCTTGGCATCGGGCATGGAGGAAATCGACAAGGTGCTTTTTGTGGTCGATCGCAAAGACCTCGACTATCAAACTATGAAGGAGTATGACCGCTTCGAGAAGGGCGCAGCCAACTCCAACACCTCTACCGCTGTGCTCACTCGCCAGCTCAACGACGAGAATTGCCGCATCATTATCACCACCATTCAAAAGCTGAGCAATTTCATTTCACGAAACCCGCTGCACAAGATTTACAACCAGCACGTGGTGATGATTTTCGACGAGTGCCACCGCTCGCAGTTTGGCGATATGCACAAGGCCATTGTGAAGAAATTCAAGAAATACCACATGTTCGGCTTCACAGGCACACCGATATTCCCCGACAATGCCGGTGCCATACGCAATGTGGAGTTCACCACCACCGAGGGGGCTTTTGGCGACCGTCTGCACAGCTACACCATTGTCGATGCCATTCGCGACGGCAATGTGCTGCCATTCCGTGTGGATTATATCCGCACGCTGCGCCCCGATGACGAAATCAAGCAGGAATCGGTGCCTGCCATCGACCAAGACAAGATTCTCAAAGATCCTAAGCGAATCAGTTTTATCACAAAATACATTCTCGACCACTTCGCACAAAAAACGAAGCGCAATTATCAGCACTACGATTTCAGCAAACTCACCAATATCAGCGAGGTGGCAAGCGCAAAAAAGGATGTGGAAGAACAGAAGGTGAAAACCAAACTGCAAGGATTCAACTCCATTTTCGCTGTGGCGGGCATTCCGTTTGTGAAACTCTACTACACAGAGTTTAAGCGACAAATGGAAGCACTTCCCTCAAATCGGCGACTGAAGATTGCCACCATTTTCAGCTATGCGCCCAATGAGGCGGAAGAAGACTTTGGGGCTGACGAAAATTCGGAAAGCACCGAAGACCTCGACCAATCGAGCCGCGACTTCCTGAATATGTGCATTGCCGACTATAATGAAATGTTTGGAACGAGCTACGACACTTCGGCAGAGAAATTCCAAAACTACTATAAAGATGTGTCGCTGCGCATGAAAAATCGTGAGATTGATTTGCTCATAGTGGTGAATATGTTCCTCACCGGATTTGACGCCACCACGCTCAATACGCTTTGGGTGGATAAAAATCTGAAAATGCACGGCTTGATACAGGCTTATTCGCGCACCAACCGCATCTTGAACAGCATAAAAAGCTTTGGCAACATAGTGTGCTTCCGCAACCTTGAACACGCCACCAATGCCGCTCTCGAACTCTTTGGCGACAAGGAGGCTGGCGGACTGGTGCTGATGAAAACGTTCGACGAATACTACTTTGGCTACACGAAAGATGATGGCACAGCCGTGCGAGGCTACCAATCATTCGTGAAAGATGATTTGCTGGTTAATTTCCCTCTGAGCGAAATGATTATTGGCGAAAAGGCGGAGAAGGAGTTTATCAGGCTGTGGGGCGCAATTCTGCGATTGCGCAACATCTTGCAGAGTTTCGACCAATTTAATGGCAAAGAAATTCTGACCGATGAGCAATTCAAAGATTATCAAGGCATTTACCTCGACTTATACGAAAAATATCGCCGTAGGATAAAGGTTGAAGCCGCCGATGTGAACGACGACATCGTGTTTGAAATTGAGCTGGTGAAATCGGTGGAAATCAACATCGACTTCATTCTGTTCCTCGTGGCGCAGAAGAATGGCGATTCAAAGCACGACACCGAACTTGAGGTGAAAATCAGGAAATCAATAGCCGCCACCCCCGACCTTCGCGACAAGGAAGACCTGATTATGCAGTTTGTAAGAAATGCATCGGCAGGAAGCAACATCAACGACGAATGGGCTATGTATGTGCGCCAAAAACTAACCAATGAGGTGCAGGAACTCATTTCTTCGGAAAAACTGAAACCCGAACTTACGATAGAATTTCTGCAACAGGCGTTCCGTGATGGTGAAATTCGGGAATCGGGCACAGGCATTGCGAGCATATTGCCCCCTATGCCCCTCTTTGGAGCCGGCAACAGCAGAGAAGCGAAGAAACTCAGCGTAACAGAGAAGCTCAAAACCCTTTTCAAACGCTTCTACGACCTGTGCGGCGGCGTTTTCCCCTTCCTCCAAGAATAAATCCCCCGTCAAAGAAAGCCAACAAGGCACCAAGCCAGCCCCTCCAACCAGTCAGACAAGCCCGGCAAATCAGACAAGCCCAACAAGTCAGACGAGTCGGACAAGTCAGACTGGTCGGACTGGTCAGACAGGTCAGACAGGTCAGACAGGTCGGACGCCCCCCCCAAAAAACGCCCATCATTTCAAAAGGCGAAGGTATCGTCTTAACTTCTTTAACTTCTTAACTTCTATTCTCAACTTCTATTCTTAACTTCTCCCCACCCTGTGTGTATTTTACTAAAAAAAAGTGTAACTTTGTGGGGTAATTTATGAGTTCACTGTTTGGTAAAATACTTGACACACAGCCGAAGCCTAACGAGGCTGTTGGGCATATCGAGCTTCTCGACACCACACTGCGTGATGGCGAGCAAACCTCTGGTGTGAGCTTCTCTACAGCTGAGAAGCTGAGCATATCGCGTATGCTGCTCACCAATCTGCGTGTGCCTCGCATCGAGATTGGCAGTTGCCACGTTTCCATCGGTGAATTCGAGTCGGCAAAGGCGATTTGCCAATGGGCTGCCGACAATGGCCAACTCTCGCGTATCGAAATTCTGGGATTTATCGACGGCGGTAAATCGGTGGAATGGGTGAACAAGGTGGGCGGCAAGGTGATCAATCTGCTGGTGAAGGGATCGGAAAGGCACTGCAACCTCCAACTAGGCAAAACGCTCGAACAGCACTGCGCCGACATCGTGAGGGAAGTGAACTTGGCGCACGCCAAGGGGCTGAAGGTGAATCTCTATCTTGAGGACTGGTCGAATGGCATACGCGCTTCCAAGCACTATGTGTATAAACTGATGGACACGCTGCAGCACCTGCCCATTGAGCGATTTATGCTTGCCGACACGCTCGGCATCATGAATCCTAATCAGGTGTATGAATACTGCAAGCGTATGGTGAACCGCTACCCTGCTCTGCATTTCGACTTCCACGCCCACAACGACTACGACCTTGCCACAAGCAACGCTTTTGCCGCTGGATTGGTGGGCATCAAGGGCATTCACTGCACCATCAACGGTCTGGGCGAGCGCGCCGGCAATGCTCCACTGGCTTCGGTGGTGCCTATGGTGCACGACATGCTGCACATGACCACGGGCATCGACGAAAAGCAAATCTACACCGTGAGCCACATCGTGGAATCGTTTTCTGGTGTGGTGGTGGCGCAAAACGAGCCTATCATTGGCGAGAATGTGTTTACACAAACCGCTGGCGTACATGCCGACGGCGACAGGAAAAACGAACTCTACTACAACAGCCTGCTGCCCGAACGTTTCGGCCGCAAACGTGAATACGCCCTTGGTAAACTGTCGGGCGAGGCAAGTATCACCGAGAATTTGCTGGAACTGGGTATTCAGTTGGGCAAGAAATACGTACAGAAAGTGACCGAAAGAATCGTTCAATTGGGCGATAAAAAGGAGATTGTGACGCAAGACGACCTGCCCTACATCGTTGCCGACATCGTGAAGCGCGACTCGGTAATCAACAAGGTGAAAATTGTGAACTACTCGCTCACCATGTCGCACGGATTGCACCCCACCGCCACGGTGAAACTCGAAATCGAGGGCAAGGAATACGAGCAAAGCGCATTCGGCGATGGCCAGTTCGACGCGTTTATCAAAGCGGTGAAGAAAATTTACAAAGACAACCTGAAACGAGAAATGCCTCGACTCACCAACTACACGGTGAGCATTCCGCCCCACGGCAGCACCGACGCACTGGTGATGACCAACATCACCTGGAACTACAATGGCCACATCATCAAGACGCGCGGCCTGGAGGTGGACCAGATAGAAGCCGCCTTCCAAGCCACCATCAAAATGCTGAACATCATCGAAGGCATGCGCAAATCGTAACAAGACCGAGCGCAGTGTCTTTCCCTGAAAAAAGTTGACTCATAAAAAAGTTTTATTATTTATTATGAGT
>OHZJ01001152.1_pt1 | contig 9982 bp, 7 predicted proteins | sample 1580411 | NCBI WGS metagenome assembly OHZJ01 (sample SAMEA3882519, study PRJEB24775) | human gut metagenome | biome: human-associated habitat; feature: intestine environment; material: feces | place: Netherlands | collected 2009/2010 | reverse complement strand
TACAACGACAGAACAGACAACAGAGACAAACTGTGCAAATACAGTGGCAATGGCGGCACCCGCAACATCCATGTGAAATACTCCAACCAGAAGCAAATCTCCCAGAATATTTATGACGCAGGCAATTCCTACGAACAGAAGTGGAAGGTTTGCATTTCCCACACCTCGCAGCACCCCGCTGATTACATTGTATGCAATGATAATAACGATACCGGCAGAACAGATTCTGATATAAAGAATCGTTTTGTCAAAGGATTCAACCGGTGCCTGTAAAAGATGCGCAATTCCTCCGGCGGCAAATTCCAGTACAAATGTCATGATGACAGCAATGATCAGAAAAAGAATGATCGTAGTTCCGACCGCATTTCCTGCTTCTTTTGGTTTTTGTTCTCCGATGTGATGCCCGATTATTACGGTGGAGCCCATTGCAAGGCTTGTAATAATAAAAGTAGCCATCTGCATAAAGGAACTTCCTGTTCCTACTGCGGAAATACTCGAGGCATTTCCGAATTTTCCAACAATTTCTGAGATACCATTTAAACCAAGTCGCGTCATTTTACAAGATTTCACAGGGGTTCCTGTTGTCGTTGACTTGGCCTCAATGCGGGATGCTATAGTGGCTAATGGTGGTAAAGCAGAACTTATTAATCCAGAGATTCCAGTAGATTTAGTCATTGACCACTCTGTTCAAGTCGATTCATATGGATGTGATACAGCGCTTGAAGATAATATCAATCTAGAATTTAAACGTAACAATGAGCGCTACGAATTTCTTAAATGGGCCGAACAATCTTTTGAAAATTACCGTGCGGTTCCACCAGCTACAGGTATTATCCATCAGGTTAATATTGAATTTCTAAGTGATGTCATTATTGAAAAAGATGGGCTACTATATCCCGACTCTATGTTTGGTACAGATAGTCACACAACGATGATTAATGGTATTGGTGTTCTGGGCTGGGGTGTCGGCGGAATTGAAGCTGAAGCAGCTATGCTAGGTGAAGCTTCCTATTTCCCAATTCCAGAGGTTATTGGTGTACATTTAACAGGTGAACTTCCTAAAATTGCTACGGCAACAGACTTGGCTCTCAAGATTACTCAAGTACTTCGTTCTGAAAATGTTGTTGGTAAATTTGTAGAGTATTTTGGTTCTGGCTTAAAGAGCCTATCTCTAGCTGATCGTGCTACAATCGCTAATATGGCACCAGAGTATGGGGCAACTTGTGGTTATTTTCCTATTGATGACGAAACTCTTAACTACATGCGTTTAACTAATCGTGATGAGGAACATATCCAGGTCACTGAAGCCTACACAAAAGCCAATCATCTGTTTTATGACCCAAGTAAAGAAGCCAAGTATACTAAGGTTGTTGAAATTGATTTGTCAACCATTAAACCTTCTATCTCGGGTCCCAAACGTCCACAGGATTTGATTCTCTTGTCCGATGCTAAGCAAGAATTTCAGGATGCAGTGGTACGAGAAGCAGGTGTGCGTGGCTTTGGATTGGACAAGAAGGAGTTAGAAAAAACGGCAAAAGTTGATTTTGAGGATCATTCAGAAACAATTCAAACGGGGCATGTGGCCATTGCAGCGATCACATCATGTACCAATACCTCAAATCCTTACGTTCTTATGGCGGCTGGTCTTTTAGCTAAAAAAGCAGTTGAGAAAGGGTTAAAGGTATCTCCAACGGTGAAGACATCTTTGGCACCAGGTTCTAAAGTTGTTACTGGTTATCTTAAAGCTTCAGGCTTGCAAAGCTACTTAGACAAGCTTGGCTTCAATTTGGTAGGTTACGGTTGTACGACGTGTATTGGTAACTCGGGAGATCTACGTCCTGAGGTAGCTAAAGCTATTGTAGACACGGACTTACTAGCGAGTGCCGTTCTGTCAGGAAATCGTAACTTTGAAGGGCGTATTAATCCTCTCGTAAAAGCAAATTTCTTAGCTAGCCCACCATTGGTTGTTGCCTACGCTTTGGCCGGTAACACCAATATTGATTTGACAAGGGAGCCTTTAGGTTTTGACGACAATGGGCGAGCCGTCTATCTAGAAGATATTATGCCATCACGTGATGAAATTGAAGCTTATGTTGATAAATACGTAACCCGTCAACTTTTCCGAGACGAATACGCTAGTGTCTTCTCAGACAGTGAGAAGTGGAATGCCATTACTACTGAAAAGAGCCAAAATTATAAATGGAATGAGAAGTCTACCTATATTCAAAATCCACCTTACTTTGATGCTTTAGGAGATGATTTGACCATTAAACCATTGAATAATTTGAAGGTATTGGCTAAATTTGGAGATACGGTTACAACAGACCATATTTCTCCAGCTGGTAATATTGCTAGAAACAGTCCAGCAGCACGCTATTTGTCTGAAAATGGTATAGATTATCAAGAATTTAATTCTTATGGTAGTCGTCGTGGAAACCATGAAGTCATGATGCGAGGAACTTTTGCTAATATTCGTATCAAAAATGAGTTGGCAGAAGGAAAAATTGGTGGATATACTAAATATGAAGGTGACATTCTACCCATATACGATGCTGCCATGAAATATAAAGAAGCTAATCGAGATACACTTGTAATTGCTGGTAAGGATTATGGTATGGGCTCAAGTCGTGACTGGGCAGCTAAAGGGGCAAATCTCCTTGGTGTGAAAGTAGTACTTGCTGAGAGTTTTGAGCGTATTCACCGTTCAAATCTAGTCATGATGGGAATTTTGCCGGTACAATTTATGGAAGGAGAAAATGCTGAAACTCTTGGATTGACAGGACATGAGATTTTTAGCTTTGATCTTTCAGAAAATCCAGGTGTTCATGATGTTATTACTGTTACAGCTTCAACACCTGAACAAACCAAAACTTTCAAAGTACTGGTTCGTTTTGATGCAGATGCTGATATTCGCTACTATAAAAATGGTGGTATCTTGCCAATGGTTGTAAGAAAAAAATTGAAGGGAGCCTAAAATGACAACAGTTGAAATTGATGGACTTAAGGATATGATTGCCTGTAATACTAGGATTTCATCTATTATTGATGACCATTTATCCTATGCAGGATATGATATTTCCGAGTTTATGAATAATAAGGCGTCTTTTGAGGAAGTAATTTATCTGCTGTGGAATGGTCATCTTCCAACGCAAATGGAACTCAAGTATTTTGAGACCGAATTACGTAAGAACTATGATATTTCAGATGCTGTAGAACAATGTATTCTTATCCAATCTCGCCCCCATTTACACCCGATGAGTGTTCTTCGTTCAACAGTTTCCCTACTTGGTGTATATAATGTGGATGCTGAGGAAAGATCCATGGAAGCTGTTTATCAGCAAAGCATCGAATTAATGGCTAAATTGCCAACTATCATCACGACTTTTGCACGTTTACGTACTGGTAAAATGCCTCTTAAACCACGGAAGGATTTAGGATTTGCAGCGAATTTTCTTTACATGTTGAATGGTGTTGAACCTTCTGAAATTGAAATCGAAGCTATGAATAAGACTTTAATCCTTCATGCTGACCATGAATTGAATGCCTCAACATTTGCTGCGCGAGTCTGTGCTTCAACCCTAACAGATATTTATTCTTGTGTCACGACAGCTATTGGTGCCCTGAAAGGTCCACTTCATGGTGGGGCTAATGAACGTGTCTTTGATATGCTAAAAGAAGTTCGTGAATCTGGTGATGTCAATGCATACTTGCAGGAAAAACTTGATTCTAAAGAAAAAATCATGGGATTTGGGCACCGTGTTTACAAGAAGAAAGATCCTCGTGAGATTTTCTTAAGGGATATGGCCAAGAAGTTGACAGAGGGTACAGAGAATGAAGAATTCTTTAATAAGTCTCAAGAAATTGAAGAGTTCATGAGAGATAAGAAAGGATTGATTCCTAATGTGGACTTCTATTCAGCCACTGTATATCATACTCTAGGAATTGACAGCGATATCTTTACACTCATCTTTGCTATGAGTCGAGTTGCCGGTTGGATTGCACATATTCACGAGCAACAAAAAAATAACAAATTGATTCGTCCACGTTCACAGTATATTGGACAAGAAAATATGACTTATATTGCTTTAGAAAAACGCTAGGGAGGAAAAAATATATGGCAGAAAGAATCCTTATGACTAATGGCAAGCTCAAAGTTACTGATAATCCGATTATTCCTTTCATTGAAGGAGATGGTGTTGGACGTGATATTTGGAAGAATGCTCAAGCAATTTTTGATAAAGCGGTAGAAGTATCCTATGGAGGACAGCGTCGTATTGAGTGGCAAGAGCTTTTGGCAGGTAAAAAGGCTTTTGATAAAACAGGTGAGTGGTTGCCGCAAGAAACTTTAGAGGCTATTCGAGAAAGCCTGGTAGCTATTAAGGGGCCACTTGAAACACCTGTCGGAGGAGGAATTCGTTCTTTAAATGTAGCTTTACGTCAAGAACTTGATCTCTACGCTTGTGTTCGACCGGTTCGGTATTTCGAAGGAGTAGCAAGTCCGCTTAAGGAACCAGAAAAAACAGACATTACTATTTTTCGTGAGAATACTGAGGATATTTATGCAGGAATTGAATGGGAAGCAGGAACGGTAGATGTAGAGCGCGTTATCGCTTTTTTTCAAACAGAAATGAATGTCGATAAAATTCGCTTTCCCAAGTCAAGTAGTATTGGAATTAAGCCTATTTCAATAGAAGGAAGTAAACGATTGATTCGTTCAGCTATTGACTATGCTCTTAAGAACAATCTAAAGAAAGTGACATTGGTGCACAAAGGGAATATTCAAAAATTCACAGAAGGTGGCTTTCGTAAATGGGGCTATGAAGTGGCTGAGGAAGAATATAAGGAAGAAATGCTTGCTGGCCGTCTAGAAGTTAATGATATAATCGCTGATAATTTTCTACAACAGATTCTTTTGAGTCCCGAAAAATTTGATGTTGTTGCATTAACCAACTTGAATGGCGATTATGCAAGTGATGCTCTAGCTGCCCAGGTTGGTGGTATCGGAATCTCCCCTGGAGCTAATATTAACTATCAAACAGGCCATGCTATCTTTGAAGCTACTCATGGAACGGCTCCAGATATTGCGGATCAAGATAGGGCTAATCCTTGCTCTATTCTCTTATCTGGCTGTATGCTTTTAGAATATATCGGTTGGTCTGAAGCAGCTGAACTCATTATAAGTGCTATTGAAAAAAACTTTAAATCAGGGATTTTTACAGCTGACCTAGCCTTTGGAAAACGAGCCTATTCAACCAGTGGTTTCAGCAATCAAATTCTCTCAATTATATGATTGTTTTTGCACAAAAATGAAAATTAATGATTGAAAACAATATGAAAGAAGTTTTCTGAAAATATTGTGAATAGATAAAGAATGGTGTTTGATTATGGTTTGAAAAATGAAAATTGGAAATAAAATGAGAGATTAGCTTATGAAAAACTTTTATAAAGTGCGTCTTAACCTTGATAATATCAAACAGCTATGTTATAATACTAAATTGTAAGGGTTATCATTGATAACTCAAATATTCCAAATTAAGAAGGAGAGTTCATTATGGCTTCTAAAGATTTCCACATTGTTGCAGAAACTGGTATTCACGCACGACCAGCTACTTTGCTTGTTCAAACAGCAAGTAAATTTGCTTCAGATATCACTCTTGAATACAAAGGTAAAGCAGTTAACCTTAAATCTATCATGGGTGTTATGAGTCTTGGTGTTGGTCAAGGTGCTGACGTAACTATTTCTGCAGAAGGTCCTGACGCTGATGATGCAATTGCAGCAATCGCAGAAACAATGACAAAAGAAGGATTGGCATAAAAATATGACAAAAATGCTTAAAGGAATCGCGGCATCTGATGGTGTTGCTGTTGCTAAGGCATATCTACTTGTTCAACCAGACTTGTCATTTGAAACTGTTACAGTTGAAGATATAAGTGCAGAAGAGGCTCGTCTAGATGCTGCTCTAGCGGCGTCGCAAGACGAGCTTTCTGTTATCCGTGAAAAAGCAGTTGAAAGCCTTGGTGAAGAAGCAGCAGCCGTTTTTGATGCTCATTTGATGGTTCTTGCTGATCCAGAAATGACTGGTCAAATCAAAGAAACTATCCGTGCTAAACAAGTTAATGCCGAAGCTGCTTTGACGGAAGTAACTAACATGTTTATCGCGATCTTTGAAGGTATGGATGATAACCCGTACATGCAAGAACGTGCAGCGGATATTCGTGACGTTACTAAACGTGTGCTTGCAAACTTGCTTGGTAAGAAATTGCCAAACCCAGCAACAATCGATGAAGAATCAATCATTGTTGCTCATGACTTGACTCCATCTGATACAGCTCAGTTGAATAAAAAATTTGTAAAAGCTTTTGTTACTGATATCGGTGGACGTACTAGTCACTCTGCAATTATGGCTCGTACACTTGAAATCGCAGCAGTCCTTGGAACAAACAACATAACTGAACTTGTTAAAGATGGTGACATTTTAGCGGTTTCAGGTATTACCGGTGAAGTTGTTATTAATCCCACTGAAGAACAAATTGCTGAGTTTAAAGCAGCTGGTGAAGCTTACGCCAAACAAAAGGCAGAATGGGCTCAACTTAAAGATGCTCCAACAGTTACTGCTGATGGAAAACACTTCGAGTTAGCAGCAAATATCGGTACACCTAAAGACGTTGAAGGTGTTAACGATAATGGTGCAGAAGCAGTTGGTCTTTATCGTACAGAATTCTTGTATATGGATTCTCAAGATTTCCCAACCGAAGAAGACCAATATGAAGCATACAAAGCAGTTCTTGAAGGTATGAATGGTAAACCTGTTGTTGTTCGTACAATGGATATCGGTGGGGATAAAGAACTTCCTTACTTTGACCTTCCTAAAGAAATGAATCCATTCTTGGGTTACCGTGCATTACGTATTTCTATCTCTGAAACTGGTAACCAAATGTTCCGTACTCAATTACGTGCCTTGCTTCGTGCATCTGTTCACGGTAAATTGCGTATCATGTTCCCAATGGTTGCTTTGTTGACTGAGTTCCGTACTGCTAAAGGTATTCTTGAAGAAGAAAAAGCTAATGGTACTGAAATCGAAGATGCGGCTATCCAAGGGGTTAAAATCGGTATGATGGGTCCACTTGCCGGTATCGGTGACCCTGTCTTCTGGTTCACAATTCGTCCAATTCTTGGTGCCCTTGGTGCATCATTGGCACAATCTGGTAACATTGCTGGTCCACTTATCTTCTTCATTGGTTGGAACCTTATCCGCATGACCTTCTTGTGGTACACTCAAGAACTTGGTTACAAAGCAGGTTCAGAAATCACTAAAGACATGTCTGGTGGTATCTTGAAAGATATTACTAAAGGGGCATCAATACTTGGTATGTTCATCTTGGCCGTCCTCGTTGAACGTTGGGTATCTGTCGTCTTCACTGTAAAGCTTCCAGGTAAAGTTTTGCCTAAAGGTGCTTATATTGAATGGCCAAAAGGATATGTTACTGGTGACCAACTAAAAACTATCCTTGGTCAAGTCAACGATAAGCTTAGCTTTGATAAGATTCAAGTCGATACCCTACAAAAACAATTGGATTCATTAATTCCAGGTTTGACGGGACTTCTCCTTACTTTTGCATGTATGTGGTTGCTTAAGAAGAAAGTTTCACCAATCACAATCATCATCGGACTCTTTGTAGTTGGTATTGTTGCAAGCTTCTTCGGAATCATGTAAAAAGAGCAAGAGTTTAGCAAAGCTGAACTCTTTTCTTATGCTATAATAAAAATACTACAGTCAAAAAGAAAGATAGATATGGCACAATCATTAAACAAAACAGTTGAATTACATACAACGGGTGTTTCCTACATGGCTATCGGAGGAAAGGTCGGTAAATTTCTAATCGGAGATATGGCTCTTGAATTCTACCCAGATGTCAATGTCGAGCAATATATTCAAATCCCTTGGACCAGCATCACTCAAATTGGTGCAAATGTATCAGGAAAGAGGGTTAGTCGTCACTTTGAGATTCTAACAGACAAGAGCAAATTCCTTTTTGCCTCAAAAGATTCTGGGAAGATTCTAAAGATTGCTAGGGAACATCTTGGCAATGAAAAAGTTGTTAAATTACCTACTCTCATCCAAACCATAGGTGCTCGTATCAAAGGTTTATTTGCCAAAAAATCATAATTTTTGTATAATGTAAAGGACGGATAAGTAATAGCTAGACCTTTCCAGAAAGCCTGCGGTTGCTGTGAGCAGGTAGGGTTGACCTACGAAATTCTACCGTTTCTAATAATTAAAAACATAAACAAGTGCACTCCTGTGAAGTTGGATGGAACCGTGGCCCATGTCACTCCAACACTTTTACTGGGTGTTTTATTTTTTGGAGGAACTTATGTTAGATGTAAAACGTATTCGTAACGACTTTGATGCCCTTTCCGAAAAATTGGCTACACGTGGTGTCGTTGCTGAGACTTTAAATGAACTAAAAGAGCTTGATGTTAAACGCCGTGAGCTTCTTATCAAATCTGAAGAACTCAAAGCTCAACGTAATATCGCTTCAGATGATATTGCTCAAGCTAAGCGTAACAAAGAAGATGCTTCAGAACAAATTGCAGCCATGCAAAAAGTTTCTGCAGAGATTAAGGAAATTGATGCCGAACTTGCTGCTATCGATGAAAAGCTTAACACTATCATTGTGACACTTCCAAACATACCAAATGATTCTGTTCCAGTAGGTGCTGACGAAGATGAAAACGTAGAAGTTCGTCGTTGGGGAACACCTCGTGACTTTGATTTTGAAGTTAAAGCTCACTGGGATTTAGGGGAAGATCTTGGTATTCTTGACTGGGAACGTGGTGCAAAAGTTACAGGTTCTCGTTTCCTTTTCTACAAAGGTCTCGGAGCAAGATTGGAACGTGCAATCTACAACTTCATGTTGGATGAGCACGCTAAAGAAGGTTACACTGAAATGATCACACCTTACATGGTTAACCACGACTCTATGTTTGGTACTGGTCAATATCCAAAATTCAAAGAAGACACTTTCGAACTTGATGGTACTGACTACGTCCTTATCCCAACAGCCGAAGTTCCTTTGACCAACTACTACCGAGGTGAGATTCTTGACGGTAAAGAATTGCCAATCTACTTCACAGCCTTGAGCCCTTCATTCCGTTCAGAAGCTGGTTCAGCAGGTCGTGACACACGTGGTTTGATTCGTCTTCACCAATTCCACAAGGTTGAAATGGTCAAATTCTCAAAACCTGAAGACTCTTATGATGAATTGGAAAAAATGGTAGTTAATGCTGAAAACATCCTTCAAAAACTTAACTTGCCATACCGTGTCATCACTTTGTGTACTGGCGACATGGGATTCTCAGCTGCGAAAACTTACGACTTGGAAGTTTGGATTCCAGCACAAAACACTTACCGCGAAATTTCTTCATGTTCAAACACAGAAGATTTCCAAGCTCGTCGTGCACAAATCCGTTACCGTGACGAAGCTGATGGCAAAGTAAAACTTCTTCACACTCTCAACGGTTCAGGGCTTGCTGTTGGACGCACAGTAGCCGCTATCCTTGAAAACTACCAAAATGAAGATGGTTCAGTAACTATCCCTGAAGTTCTTCGTCCTTACATGGGTGGTGCTGAAGTGATTTTACCAAAATAAATAAATGAGGTTGAGACAATTGTTCCGACCTCGTTTTTATTTTACTTTATACCAATGATGCAGTAGTAAACTGAACTTTTCGTCCACTTTCTAGCTCAGGAGAGACCAAGTTAACCTTGTGGGGCTGGTATTACGAAAGGGATACCTTTGGGTGCTAATTTAAAGTTCTCATTCAAAAAAGAACCTGACTCTAATATGATAAGTCAAGTTCCTCGTATATTTTTGGAGATATAACCCATTACATTTCAGATTATTATATCTGATAAAAAGATACTGTCAATAATTATGTGTAAACACTCAAGTAGAGTTGAAGAATGTTAATCAAATA
>OHZJ01001149.1_pt1 | contig 10006 bp, 7 predicted proteins | sample 1580411 | NCBI WGS metagenome assembly OHZJ01 (sample SAMEA3882519, study PRJEB24775) | human gut metagenome | biome: human-associated habitat; feature: intestine environment; material: feces | place: Netherlands | collected 2009/2010 | reverse complement strand
CTGGGAGCAGAAAACAGATCTGGTGGAAAGCGGTACCATCGACTGCATCTGGGGCTGCTTTTCCATGGATGGACGCGAAGAGGCATACCGCTGGGCGGGGCCTTACATGGTGAGCCGTCAGGTGGCTGCGGTGGATGCCGACAGCAGCATCCGGACACTCGGCGACCTTGCCGGAAAGACCATCGCCGTGCAGAGCACCGGCAAGCCGGAGGAGATCTTTCTCAGCGGCTCCGACCCGCGCATCCCGCAGACGGTGGAGGTGCTCAGCATCGAAAACCGCAGTGTGCAGTACGCAATGCTGGCCTGCGGCTTTGTGGACGGCATCGCCGCCCACGAGACAGGCATCCTGCAATATATGAAGGACAATGCCGTAGACTTCCGCATTTTGGAGGAACCGCTGCTGGTCACCGGGCTGGGCATCGCCTTTGCCAAGAACGACACCCGCGGGCTGGACAGCCAGCTGACCGATACCCTTGCGCAGATGCGCGCGGACGGCACGCTGGAGCGGATCATTGGCCGATACCTTGAAAATGCTGCGCAGTATCTGGAGGTGGACACCATTGGCGCGTAAAAACAGAACCACCCCGGATAAAAGGAGATGGGCGGGCTATCTGATCGTCGGCGTGCTCCTGATGATCGGTGTGACATTTCTTTCCGGCTGGCGGGCAATGCGCACAGCGGAGGAACGCTTTTGCCAGACCCTTGAGTTTGTCAAATCCCAGTCCACCAGCTTTGAAAAGTACAATGATACCATCACGGCAAAGGCACTGCGCCGCACGGCGGTCGCGGTCCATCAGCTGGCAGAGGACCCTGCCCTCGACCTCTCCGACCCGCAGTGCCTGAACAGGCAGGCAGAAAAGCTCTGGCTTACGGGCATTTCGGTTCTGGGGCCGGACGGCACGCTCCGGTGCGAGTCCACGACCAATGGCATCGGCTATGCCCGGTTTGGCGACCAGCTGAAAAATGACGCTATTCTGGACGTTTTATCTTACCCGCGAAAGACCTATGTGAAGCGCGTCCTGCTGGAAGATGGCTCTGCCGTGGATGTTGCGGCACACCGGGCAGACAGCACAGAGCTGCTCCTGCTTGCCTACCGGTACACCCCGGCGGAATTTGTGGAGGAAACGGCGCTGTCCATCCAGAGCGTACTGGATGGATACCCGGCAGAAACCAGCGGCACGCTGTTCATCGTGCAGAACAATCAGGTCATTGCCGCAAACAGCCCGGAGCTGATGGGGCAGGATACTGCGGACAGCCCGCTGGTGCAGGGGATCCGCAAAGCCGGTGCCGCAGAGAAGCTGACCCATACCCGGGACTGGAACGGCTCCGGCTGCTATTTCGGGATGTTCTGCCATGGCAGATCCTTCGATCTCTATGCGTACACGGATGAAAAAATGATCTTCCGGGAGTCGCTTTCGCTGGTCTTGATTGCGCTGGTCGGCTACATCCTGCTTGTAATGGTCCTTCAGCTGCTGCGCCGCCGCTCCGTGCAGGAGATGGAACAGCAGAAAAAAGAGCAGGAGAGGAAGTATCAGACCCAGCTGGAAGAGCAGAACCGCAAGCTGGAGATCGCGCTCCAGCACGAGGGGGCGGCAAACCGCGCCAAGCGGGAGTTTCTGTTCAATATGAGCCACGATATCCGCACCCCCATGAACGCCATCATTGGCTTCACCTCGCTGGCTGCGACCCATATTGATAATAAGGAACAGGTGCTGGACTACCTGAAAAAGATCTCTACCTCCAGCCAGCATCTGCTTTCCCTCATCAATGATGTGCTGGATATGAGCCGCATCGAGAGCGGAAAAGTAAAAATTGAAGAGAAAGCGGTGCATCTGCCGGACCTCGTCCACGATGTGCGCTCCATCATCCAACCCGATGTTTCGGCAAAGCGGCTGTCGCTTTTCATCGATACCATGGATGTGGAGAACGAGGACATCATCACCGACCCGCTGCGGCTGAACCAGATCTTGCTGAACATTTTGTCCAACGCCATCAAGTTCACTCCCACAGGCGGCATGATCAGCATCCGCATTGCCCAGAAGAACGGTGCGCCCAAGGGCCGTGGCTGCTATGAGTTCCGCATCAAGGACAATGGCATTGGTATGAGCGAAGAGTTCCAGAAGCACATCTTTGAGGCGTTCAGCCGGGAGGAAAGCTCCACCGTCAGCGGCATTCAGGGTACCGGCCTGGGCATGTCCATCACCAAGAACATTGTGGATATGATGGGCGGCACCATTGCGATCGAAAGTGAACCGGGCAAGGGCAGCGAATTCATCGTAGATCTCTGCTTCGCACTCAGCGGACAAAGGGTGGAGCCCAAGCAGCTCCCGCAGTTGGAAGGGCTGCGCGCATTGGTAGCAGACGACGATACCGACACCTGCCTGAGCGTCAGCACCATGCTGTCCAAGATCGGGATGCGGCCGGAGTGGACGATCTCCGGCAGGGAAGCGGTGATCCGCACCCGGTACGCCATGGAGCAGGGGGATGAATTCAGCGTTTACATCATCGACTGGCTGATCCCCGATATGAACGGCATCGAGATCGTGCGGCAGATCCGCAAGGTGATCGGAAAAAGCTGCCCCATCATCATCCTGACGGCCTACGACTGGGCCGATATTGAAGAGGAAGCCCGCGCTGCCGGTGTTACCGCCTTCTGCGAAAAGCCGCTGTTCCTCTCGGAGCTGCGCAGGGTGCTGGCAGAGCCGTTCGGTGCAGAGCCTGCCTGCAGGCCGGTGCAGCTGAATGCGGAGCCCTTCAAGGGGAAAAAGATCCTGCTGGTGGAGGACAACGAGCTGAACCGTGAGATCGCAGTGGAGATCCTGAAGGAAGCGGGCTTTGAGGTGGAATCGGCCGAGGATGGCGAGATCGCCGTCCGGAAGATGGAGCAGGCGGCAGACGGACAGTATGCTCTGATCCTCATGGATATCCAGATGCCCAACATGGACGGCTACGAGGCAACGCGGCAGATCCGTGCGCTGCCGGATGCCGCAAAGGCGGGCATCCCCATCTTTGCAATGACGGCAAATGCCTTTGAGGAAGACCGTCAGAACGCGCTGAAGGCCGGTATGAACGGCCATATTGCAAAGCCGCTGGATATTCCGCACCTGCTGCAGGTCCTTGCAGATGTACTGAAATAAACAGCGCCCAAAAGCAAAAGCACCCACAGCAAGCGTCGCAGAGGTTTTGACCTCCGGTGAGCAAATTGCTGTGGGTGCTTTATTTTTTATGCCTGACAGGCGGCTTGTTACAAAATTTTGCACAGTTCCTGCACAAGATCGCCGATCACGATGGGTTTGGACAAAAAGCCATTCATGCCGCTTTCCAAGGCATTGCGGCGGTCTTCGTCGAATGCGTTGGCGGTCATGGCAAGGATCGGGATCTTTGCCAGTGCAGGGTCGTCCAGTGCGCGGATTTGCCGGGTGGCGGTACACCTGAATGGTCTGGGCGTCCTCCTGCTGCTGTACCTGTTCTGCAGTTTTTGTGCCGCAGCCGGTCAGCAGGGAAACCGCCATCACCAATGCCGCAAGCAGGGAAATAAGGCGGTGCAATGTTCTTTTGCTCACTAAATCGTTCTCCTCACAACTCTTGGGCAGCTGGCGTTTTCCGGCAAAGCTGCTTTGGCCTACTTGTCGTACATCACTGCCCGCAAGAGTGTGCGCTGTAAAACCCGCCCACGGAAAGGATGCCGCAAATATTTTGCGTGTGTCCTGTTTTGTACTCTCCCTCTACCGCGAAAGGGCAGAGAATGACAGAAACATAAAAATATTTTACTACTGCCATGAAGGATTTTCAATGAATTTTCACGTATTTATACATAAAAACCACGCATGTCCGATTTCTTTGCATCGGCGCACATGGCGGGCGGAAAACTGTGGGGGCAGCCTGCGTTACTGCACCCCACGGATGGCATCCGTCGTGATCTTGTACTGTTCCGTTACACGGGCAAACCATTCCCCGGAGCCTTCCAGTGTGCCCGCACGCAGCACCTCGGTCAGCTCATAGGCGGGCTGATAGAGATTGGTAAAGCCAAGGTTCTGGCATACACCCTTGAGCGTGTGTGCCGCACGGAATGCTTCCTGTGCATTTCCTTCCTTCAGCGACTGCTCCAGCTTTGGATAGCTGTCGTCGTTCAAAAACATCAGCGCAAATTTACGGACCATACTCTCACGGGGCAACCGATGAAATACCTCTTCATAGTCTGCGCCCATTTCTTTATAACACTCCTGAATCGTCATAATCCCCTGCACGGCCTTTCTTATTTCTTTCTATGTGCGGCACTGCATTGTCACAAAAGTGCCACGCGGATTTGTTGCAGTTTGTTATGTTATCAATATACCATTTATTAAGTAGGATTTCAATTCATTTGCAGCGGTATTTTATAAAAATAAGGGCCGCTGTACATTATTTTGTGCAGCAGCCCCCTTTGCAGGATGTCCTGCCGCTGTGAAATCTGTTCTTGACGTCCGTGCGAGTAAGCGGTACGATACAAGCATAGACCGGAACGGCAAACGGATGATACAGAACGATCACGTACAGGAGGATGCTTTTGTGAACATTGAAAAGATCACGCAGGGGAAGAACCTGACCGATACAGAGCAGACCGTGCTGGAGTACATTCTGGATCATCTGGACACGGTGCAGACCGAGGGCGTGCGCGGGGTGGCGCGGGCAAACTATACCTCCACCTCCACCATCATGCGGCTGGCGCGCAAGATGGATTACAGCGGTTTTGTGGATATGTGCTACAAGCTGCGCTCCTTTACCGAGACGCCGCACCAGACGATGAAGGAGGAAGAAAACTTTCTCAACAGCTTTGGCGTGGAGTCGCTGCTGAACTACAATACCTATACGCAGCTTAAAGCCTGTGCGGAAAAGATCCTGGAGCAGAAAGACAAGATCATCTTTGTCTACGGCACCGGCTTTTCCGGTACGGTGTGCACCTACCTGACCCAGAAGCTGGTCAACATGGGCATTTTGTGCGTCAGCGCCACGGGCGGCGACTCTGTGGGCATCTTTGAGAATACGCTGGAGCGGATGGGGATGTTTTTCTGCATCTCCAAATCCGGCGAGACCTCGATGGTGCGCGACAAGATCAAGACTGCACAGGAAAACGGCGTGTGCACCGTAGCCATTACCGGCGAGCAGAAAAACAGCATCGGACAGTTTGCAGACCTGTGGTTTCGGATAGAGAACCCGTGGAAGCTGGATGACCAGAACACCATGCCCAGCACCTTTTTTCCGCAGACCATGATGCTGATCGAGCTGATTGCCTACGAATACCGCCGTCTGTGCCTTGGAAAAGACATGAAATAACGAGTATTTGTGCAGAATGTGCAAAAAAGACTCCGTTTTTTGCACAGAAGCGCCAGAAACGCGTTACCGCTTTTGGTAACGCGTTTCCTTCTGTTCAAAATTTGTTTACATCTGTAAATTTTTGTGCGATAGTAATGGCACAGATCCGGCCGGATATGTGTGGATGGACGCATCCCGCGCAAGAACGATATCTGAAAAATGTGAAACGAAAGAAGGAGTCAACCCATGAAGGATAAGGTAATGGATGCATTGCAGCGGTTCTCCAAAGCAATGTTCATCCCCGTTCTGATCCTGCCCATTGCCGGTATTCTCATCGCTGTGGGCAACCTGTTCACCAATGTCCGGCTGCAGGCAGTGCTGCCGTTTCTGAACAACCCGGTCACCATCGGCTTCGGCACGCTGCTGTCCGGTTCGCTCAACGCCATCCTGGGCAATCTGGGCGTTATCTTCTGCGTGGGCCTCAGCGTGGGCCTGGCCAACAAGAAAAAGTCTGAGGCAGGCTTTATCTCTCTGCTGGCATTCCTGGTGTTCCTCAATGCCATGAACAAATTCATGAACATGCGCGGTATGCTGGTAGAGGGCAGCCTTTCCGGCACCGGTCAGGCCATGGTTCTGGGCGTTCAGGTCCTGGACATGGGCGTGTTCATCGGCCTGCTGCTGGGCATCGTGGTCGCATGGGTGCACAACCGCTTCTGCGAGACTGAGTTCAACAACGCTTTCCAGATCTACGGCGGCACTCGTTTTGTGTTCATCGTTCTGATCCCGGTCATGGTGGTTCTGGCTGTGCTGTTCACCTTTGTGTGGCCGTATGCACAGGCTGGCATCAATGCGCTGGGCGGCTTTATCCGCAGCGCAGGCAACTTTGGCCTGTTCATCTACGGCACGCTGGAGCGTCTGCTGATCCCCACCGGTCTGCACCATCTGGTCTACACCCCGTTCCTGTACACCTCTCTGGGCGGCACTGCCACTGTGGGCGGTCAGGTGCTGGAGGGTGCCCGCAACATCTACTACGCCGAGATCGCAGATCCCTCCGTTGCTGTGCTGAGCCAGTCTGTCATCTGGGATGCCCGCGGCATTTCCAAGATGTTTGGTCTGATCGGTGCTTGCCTGGCCATGTACCAGACTGCACGTTCTGAGAACCGCGAAAAGATCAAGCCCGTGCTGATCACCGCTGCTGTCACCTCCTTTATCGCCGGTGTCACCGAGCCCATCGAGTTCAGCTTCCTGTTCGTGGCTCCCGTCCTGTTCGTTGTGCACGCTGTGCTGGCCGGTTCCAGCTTTGTGGTGCTGAACCTGCTGGGCTGCCGCGCCATCGGCCCCAACGGCTTTATCGATTTCCTGCTGTACAACCTGCCGCTGGGCATTGGCAAGACCCGCTGGCCCATCTACATTGGCGTAGGCGTTCTGTACTTCTTCCTGTACTATGTGATCTTCCGCGTGCTGATCGTCAAGCTGAACCTCCACACGCTGGGCCGTGAGGCGGACGGCATGGAGATGAAGCTCCACACCAAGGCTGAGTACAAGGCCAAGACTGCTGCCACTGCTGGGAACGGCACCGCTGCTGCGCCCGCACAGGACACTGCCGTGGACGCTGCCACCATCGTGGAGGCACTGGGCGGCAAGGAGAACATCCTGAAGGTGACCAACTGCTACACCCGTCTGCGCACCGAGCTGGCAGACCCCGACAAGGTGCAGGATGATGTGCTGAAGAACCAGACCGGCGCTTCTGCCGTCATCCACAAGGGCAAAAATGTGCAGGTAGTGTATGGCCTGAAGGTCAACGCCGTGCGCAAGGCCGTGGATGCAGAGCTTGGCCTGAGCGGCGAAGATTAACCAATTGCGTTTCTTGAATTGAATTATAGAAAACATCCATAAGAAGGAGGGCATTTTTCCATGAAAAAGTTTTCTATTGTGATCGCCGGCGGCGGCAGCACCTATACGCCGGGCATCGTTATGATGCTGATGCATAGTCTGGATCGCTTCCCGATCCGCAGCCTGAAGCTGTACGATAACAACCCCGAGCGTCAGAAGACCATTGCCGATGCTGTGGCACTGGCTATGAAGAAGGTCGCCCCGGATGTGGCATTCAGCTATACCACCGACCCCGAAGAGGCCTTCACCGACGTGGATTTCTGCATGGCACACATCCGCAGCGGCGGCTATCCCATGCGTGAAAAGGACGAAAAGATCCCCCTGAGCCACGGCGTAGTGGGTCAGGAGACCTGCGGCCCCGGCGGCATCGCCTATGGTATGCGCAGCATCCCTGACATCATGCAGCTGATCGACTATATGGAGAAATACAGCCCCAACTGCTGGATGCTCAATTACTCCAACCCTGCGTCCATCGTCGCAGAAGCCTGCCGTGTGCTTCGTCCTCACTCCAAGATCATCAACATCTGCGATATGCCGGTGGGCACATTGCGCCGCATGAGCTACATCGTGGGCAAGACCCCGAAGGATCTGGACGTGCGTTACTACGGTCTGAATCACTTTGGCTGGTGGACCAGTGTCAAGGACAAAGATGGCACCGACTACACCCCGCAGCTGATCGACTACGTGAGCAAAAACGGCTATCTGACCCAGAAGGCCATTGAGACTCAGCACATGGATGCCAGCTGGCAGGAGACCCACCGCAAGGCCGCCGATCTGCTGGCGGTCACTCCGGACTGCCTGCCCAACACCTACCTGAAGTACTACCTGTACCCGGACTACGTGGTGGAGCACAGCGACCCCAACTACACCCGCGCCAACGAGGTGATCGATGGCCGCGAAAAGAATGTCTTCGGTGCAGCACGCGCCATTACCGCTTCGGGCGAGTTTAAGGGTGACGAGTTCAACATCGACAACCACGCCAGCTTTATCGTCGATCTGGCTCGCGCCATTGCCTACAATACCCACGAGCGGATGCTCTGCATCGTGGAGAACAAGGGTGCTATCAGTAACTTTGATCCCCACGCCATGGTGGAGGTCCCCTGTCTGGTGGGCAACGATGGTCCGGAGCCCCTGTGTCAGGGTGAGATCCCGACCTTCCAGCTGGGCATGATGAACCAGCAGGTCGCCGTGGAAAAGCTGGTGGTCGAGGCCTACTGCGAGCACAGCTACCAGAAGATGTGGCAGGCATTGACCCTGAGCAAGACCGTGCCCAGCGCCAAGGTAGCCAAGGAGATCCTGGACGACCTGATCGTAGCCAACAAGGACTACTGGCCTGAGCTGCACTAAAGTCTGCGCTTGTGAAGCGCTGTCCCGAATATCCCCATTTTTCATGAACTGAAAGGGGCTGCTGCACCGCGATGTGCAGCAGCCCTTTCGTTTTTGCAGAGAGTTCAGAAACTTTCTCTGCCGGATTTTCTTTCGGGTGGCAATGTCCTGAAAACAGAAATGGCCCGGCTGATGCCGGGGCTGGGTGTACTTGAACAGCATCCCGTCCAGATAGATTGACACCGGTTTATAGGGAGCGCCTGCCTATTTTAGCAGAAAGCATAGAAAACGGCGATTTTGGCCTCAATTAGCTGGAAAGCCGATTTTATTAGCTGAAACCGAAAATTCTGCTAATGGCATTCGCTGGCTGATTTTGGCGATAGGTTCAAAATGAAAAATGCGAAGATCGTCTTTCCCATGGAAAAATGACCTTCGCATTTTCTTGAAATGGCGTCCCCGATGTGATTCGAACACACGGCCTTCCGCTTAGGAGTAGGGGCTGAAGCCATAAATCCTAGGCAAAAGTAGGTAAAACAAGTAACGTTTTATCAATTGATTTTTTGTTGCGCTGTCAATCTGAGTAAAGAACACAAACCCCGAAATAAAACGAGTAAAAGGCTTTTCATTAGCAGAAAATTAGCAGAGCTAATGAAAAGTGGAAGGTTCATTGTAAAATGCCCACCTTTCATTAGCTGGGAAGTGTACGTTTCCCTACGGATATTTGCTTGTTTAGCATTCGTGAACCAGACCATACAGCCGTAGCTGGTGTGATGGACAAATGTTTTCAATAGAAAAAGACCAGAGCTTTCTGCGAGAAAACTCTGGTCTATGTAACAGTGCGAATGGAAATGCGCATTGTCTTGTAAAAGGAAGGGGCTTATGGTATTCTTACGGGAGTAAAGGCACTGGATGCAAGGAACTTTGCGTGATTTTAGGAGTGTGCGATGGAAAAGAAATTTAATATTGTAGTCGGTGAAGATGGAACTGTAAAACTCCCAGATGCGGTTCTGGAAAAACTTGAAGTCAAACCCGGAGAGGAAGTTCGCTTCGAGGTAGATGACAATTTCTATGCAGTCAGGCTTCTATCGCGGATAGAAGCTGAACGCTTGGATTACTTGAATTGGATGCATAATAAACATTGCCCCTCTATTGAGGAAATGATTGCAGAGTCGAGAAAACAAGCCACTCAGAACATTGTGATCTCCCGTATCCTTGATGGGATGCCGGCAGAAAAAATCGCAGAAGGCTATGAAGTTTCACTCGATTATGTAAAACAGCTTACACATCAGCTGAAGATGGACATAGAGGAAGCTAAGGCGAAAAAACACAAAGAAACGGGATCATCCTAAAACAGATAGCGGCAGTTTTCCATATACGGAAAACTGCCGCTGTTTATGTATAGAGGCTTATAGGTTCTTTGCAAGATTTTTAATGAGTGTAGCCATAGAGGGGTCAGCCAGCAGTTTAGCAAGAGCTGCTGCCGCATCTGTATCGA
>OHZJ01001145.1_pt1 | contig 10021 bp, 7 predicted proteins | sample 1580411 | NCBI WGS metagenome assembly OHZJ01 (sample SAMEA3882519, study PRJEB24775) | human gut metagenome | biome: human-associated habitat; feature: intestine environment; material: feces | place: Netherlands | collected 2009/2010 | reverse complement strand
TCGCAGAAAGGAGCTTGAACGACTCGACCGGCTGAATCCGATCCCGCAATTCCAACTGGATAAAGTCCTTGCATAAAGAAATGATTTTTCATCCATTTCATCCCCTGACAGCGAAAGGAGGCTTCCCATGAACATTCCGGAAATTCTGGTCGCAAATGGAACCGGTATCATCCTTGTGGCCTTTCTGTTCCTCCTCCGCGTCCGGAACAGTGAGACAAAACAGACCGGTGCCGTCCTTTACGATGGGATGTTGGCGGTCACGCTGGTCGCGCTGGTCACCGAGACCATCAGTTTCCTCATTGACGGGCAGCTGTTCTGGGGCTGTCACACGCTCGTTGTCCTTACCAATACCCTCTGCACCGGTTCCACCGTTTTGGTGGGCTTTTTGTGGTGCCTGTTCGTGGATTTCCGTATCTACCGCAGCACCCGGCGGCTGCACCGGAAAATCCTGACGCTGGGCATTCCGCTCCTCCTCGTACAGATTCTCATGGTCATCAACCTGTTCGGCACCGGGCTCATCTTCCACGTCTCGGCAGAAAATGTCTACTCTCGCGGCCCGCTGAATTTCCTCCTTTATGCCACGCTGTTCCTTTACTTTGCCGAGAGTATTTATCGAGTCACCCGCTCCAAACAGTCCGGCATTACCATTGAGTTTTTCCCGGTGTTCTATTTTGTCATCCCCTGCATCCTGGGCACTGTCGTCCAAGGTATATTCTACGGTCTGTCCACAGGCTGGCTGGCCGCAGCGGTCGCGATGGTCTTCATCCACATCCAGCTGCAAAACATCAACACCTTTGTGGACGAGACTTCCGGCCTGTTCAACCGCAAATACATGAACTTCTATCTTGAGAAAGCGCACAAGACGAACCCCCGCCAGCTGTACGGCATCATGATGGACGTGAACGATTTCAAAAAGATCAACGACCGCTACGGCCACTCTATGGGCGACCGGGCCATTCGGGAGATCGGCAAAATCCTTTCCGCCTCCCTGCCGGAGGACGCTGTTGCCATCCGGATGGCGGGCGATGAATTCGTCATCCTGCTGAGCCGCGGCAATGACAAAATGCTGGAAGATACCCGGGCCGCCATTGAGGATGGCCTGCGCCATTTCAACCAGACCACAACCGCTCCGTTCAAGCTTTCGTTCTCTATGGGCCTGGTCCGGTACAATGGCCGCTCCACCGAGAGCTTCCTCAATGAGCTGGATCAGAAAATGTACGCTGAGAAAAAGGCCTATCATCAGGAGCATCCGCGGTGAACCCGCCGCCGGAAAGGAGCATTCTTATGCCATCCCACATCCGGGCCGTGATCTTTGATATGGACGGTGTGCTTATCGACAGCGAACCCGTCTACCTCGGGATGCAGGCCCGCAACCTGCAAACAAAATACCCCTGGGTCACTCTGGAGAGCATGTACCCCACCGTGGGCATGTCCAGCCAGGAGTACCCCCGCTTTATGGCCAGGCTCTGCCGGGTGCCCTTTACCCCGGAGTTTGAAAAAGAGCTGATGCAGGCCGACGAAAACGAGCCCATCCACTTCCCCGATCTCCTCCGCCCGGAAGCCCGCCCCATGCTGGAGCAGCTGCGGGCCATGGGCTTGCAGCTGGCGCTGGCCAGTTCCAGCCCCATGAGCAACATCCGGCAGGTGCTGGGCGAGTGCGGGCTGATGGAGTTTTTCCCCGTCATCGTCAGCGGGGAGCAGTTTGAAGCCAGCAAGCCCGACCCTGAAATTTATCTCCACACCATGGCGCGGCTCGGCCGCCGCCCGGAGGAATGCCTTATCGTGGAAGACTCCACCTACGGCGTGCAGGCGGGCGCGGCAGCCGGGGGCCTTGTGGCCGCCCTGCGGGACGAGCGCTTCCCCTTTGACCAGAGCGCGGCCCGCTTCCACATCGGGAATCTGAGCGAGATCCCCGCTCTGGCGGCTTCCATCCAGTAATTTCTTTTTGTTTTGATACCGGGAGGCGATTTTTATGAACAAGCGCACCCTTGTGGTGGACCAGCTGTACAATCTGGCCGCCGGGTTCCTGTATGCCCTCAGCATCTGCTACTTTGCCCGCGGCTCAGACTTTGCCCCCGGCGGCATCTCGGGCCTGGCCCTCATCGTCAACTACCTGTGGCACCTGCCCGTGGGCATCACCACGCTGGTGTTCAACCTGCCTCTCGTGGCCCTGAGCATCCGCTTTGTGGGCCGGGCCTTTCTGGCAAAGTCGCTGGTGAGCATGGTGTGGTGCACCGTTTTTCAGGATGTTGTCTTTGCCCGGGTGGGCTGCTATACCGGCGACCCGCTGCGGGCGCTGCAGCAGGCCCTTGCCAAGGTGCGCGGCAGCTACGCGCTGGCGGTGCTGTTCTTCGATTACCCGGACACCATTTTTGCGGTCAAGCGGGAAAGCCCGCTGATCGTCGGCTGGGGCGAGGGCGAAAACTTTGTGGCTTCGGATATTCCGGCACTGCTCAAGTATACCCGGAAATACAGCGTGCTGGAAGAAGGGGATATGGCCGTCTGCACCACAGAGGGCATCCGCTTCTACAACGAATTTGGTGAGCCGGTGGAACGTCGGCAGCTCACGGCAGACTGGGATATGGAAGCGGCTGAGAAGGGCGGCTACCCCCACTTCATGCTCAAGGAGATCAACGAGCAGCCTGCCGCCATCACGGCTACAGTGAGCCCCCGTGTGGAGGATGGAATGCCGGAGCTGCGCATCCCGGCGCTGACGGACGAGGTGCTGCGCGGCATTGGCCGGGTGCATCTGGTGGGCTGCGGCACGGCGATGCACGCCGGCATGGTGGGTAAGTCTGCCATTGAAGCGCTGGCCCGTGTGCCTGCCGAGGTGGACATTGCCAGTGAGTTCCGCTACCGGGACCCGATTTTGGAAAAGAATGATCTGGTCATCATCATCAGCCAGTCCGGCGAGACCAGCGACACGCTGGCAGCACTCAAGCTGGCCAGGAGCCGCGGTGTGCCGGTGCTTGCTATCGTGAATGTGGTGGGCAGTTCCATTGCGCGCGCGGCCGACTACGTGATGTACACCTATGCGGGGCCGGAGATCGCTGTGGCTTCCACCAAGGCTTACACGGTGCAGATGTGTGTGCTGTACCTGTTTGCCCTGCGTCTGGCCTATGCGCGCGGCCGACTGAGCGAGGCGGAGACCCGCCGCTATACGGCGCAGCTGCTGCATGCACCGGAGGTCATCAAGCCACGTCTGGCGGACTGCGAGCAGATCAAATACCTTGCCAGCCGCTATGTGAACACCCAGAGCTGCTTCTTTATCGGGCGTGGCTTTGACTATGCGCTTTCGCTGGAAGGAAGCCTTAAACTCAAAGAGATCAGCTATGTGCACTCGGATGCCTATGCGGCAGGGGAGCTCAAGCATGGCACCATCAGTCTGATCACGGATGGCGTGCCGGTAATCGCACTGGCGACCCAGAAGCAGGTATACGAAAAGACCATTTCCAATGCCAAAGAGACTCGCAGCCGCGGCGCAAGGGTGCTGCTGTTCACCACAAAGGACGCCGTGGTGCCCGAGGGTGTGGCCGATGCGGTGGTCCGGCTGGATGAATACGAGGATATCCTGATGCCGCTGCAGCTCATTGTGCCGCTGCAGCTGTTTGCCTACTATATGGCTGTTCTGCGCGGCTGTGATGTGGATAAGCCGCGCAATCTGGCAAAGAGCGTGACGGTGGAGTAACGGCACAAAACCGCGCTGGAAAGGCCCGCAGGCCGCTCTGAGAAGATGCGGACGCCGGACCGATGGATAGAACGAAAAAAGCTCCCCTCTCTGAGCTGTCAGAGAGGGGAGCTGCTGTTTTTATAGAGCTTCCGGCTTACCAGAACCAGTAGCGCTTTTTCAGCACGATATAGGCGATGCCGATAATGATGATCGTCACGCCGCCGGCAATGAAGAAGGTCCAGTTGATGTTGGCAAATTTCAGGTTCTGATTGGTCAGCAGATAATGACCGGCGGTATCTGCTGTGATGATGCCGTCCGTGTAGCTGTTCAGGTACTGCCACTTGCCAGAGGTGGGGTTGTAGAGATACAAGCGGGTATAGGTGCTCACATCCAGATCAATGCGCACCGAGCAGGGAAGGGCTTTGCCCTTGTCCAGCTCAAACTCAATGCCCTCCGTGCTCTCGGTCAGCACGAGCATGGTATCCAGTTCACTGGTGGTGCTCTTGACGTTGCTGCCTGCGATCTGCATGGTGTAGCCGTCGCCCACCACGCACAGGGTCTTGCCGGTGGTGCGCAGGGCGTTGAGAATATCACCGGTCACAGTGGGAACTTCGGCCTGCGTAAAGACGATCTCGTTGTCCGTGCTGTCCTGGATCGCCTGCACCACGGGATCGATCTCAATGGGAGTATCGTCCTCCGGCTTTGTAGTGCTGCTGTCCGAAGATTCCTCCGAGGAAGCAGCAGAACGGTTGACAATGACCGTGACCATAGCAGAAGCCGTGCCGTTGGAGACCGTGATGGAGGTTGCACCGGTGCCCACAGCTGTGATCACGCCGCTGGGGCTGACCGTGGCAATGTTGCTGTTGGCGGACTTAAAGGTGAACTTCTGAGAAGCAGAGGAAGGCTTGACGCTGGCGGTCAGGGTACGGGTGGCACCGGGCTTGAGTACAACGTAGGAAGGGCTCACCGTGACGACCTGACCGCTGTTGGAAGAACCGGTGCTGGCGGTGCCGGTGCCGGTTCCGGTTCCGGAGTTGGGAATGCTCATGACCGTAACATTGGTGGTAGCAGTCACCGAACCGCAGGTAGCGGTGATGGTGGCAGTACCGGGGGCGACACCGGTAACGCGGCCAAAATTATTCACCGTGGCTACTTTTTCGTTGGAAGAGGTCAGGGTGACGGTGGCATAATTGGAGGCCGAGGTGGGCCGCACCTGCAGCTGTGCCGATACCGAGTTACCGACATAAATGGTATTGGAGGACAGAGAAAGATCCATTTCGGTCACGATCATGGAGGAATCCATGGAGACCACGATGGTGTAAGCACAGATCTGATTACCGGCAGCAGCTGTGATACGGGTAGTACCCACACCCACGGCCTGCACAACACCGGTGTTGCTCACGGTCAGAATGGAGGTATCGTCCGATATATAGACCACCGAATCGGTAGAGTTGCGGGGACGCACCACGGGGGACAGCTGCTGAGAAGAACCCAGCAGCATATTGGCGGTATAGCTGCCGACTTCAATGCTTTCGGCAGGTACATTCTGATCCCACGGCATAGTAATGCCGCTCAGGGCGAGGCCGGAGACCGGGCTTGCTGCGGCCGCAGACACAGCTGTGCCGCAGGCCAGCAGGCAAAACGCTGCCGCACAGACGGCCAGTTTTTTTGCGGTTGATTTCATAGTAAGTATACCTCTTTGGGGTGATTTGGCAGCGGCTGACAGTCCGGTTTTAATGGAACAGAACACCCAGTGCTTCCATTGCGTACTCAAAGTAAGTGATCTGGTCGTACTCCACACGGGCGGTAACGCTCATGCCGTTGGAAAGGTCTACCTTATCACCGCTCTTGCTTACCACGTAGGTGGTATCCGGCTTGATGGTCATTTTGTAGTAGGATGCATTGGTGCTGGCGGTCACATCGCTGTCGATCGCGGTCACGGTGCCGGTCAGGGTACCGTAGGAGTACTCCGACAGGCCGGTGATGGCGATCTTGCAGGGGTCGCCCACATGCAGCAGGGGACGGTCGTTCACAGTGACCATGGCAACGACCTCCAGATCGTCGTTCTCACTGGCGACAGTAGCCAGCGGAGAACCGGCGCTCAGGACCATGCCCTCCTTATAGGGGGTATCCATGTGGATCACACCGGAGGTGGGAGCATAGATATAATAATCGTTGGCACCGGTGTTCAGGGTATCGATCTGGGCCTGAATGTTGTCCACATTGCTCTGCGCACTGGTGATGCTCTGGGAAATGGACTGCATGGTGGAGTAGTACAAGGCCTCCACCTCGCTCTGGCTCTGCTCCATCATGGTCTTGATCTGAGCATCCGAATAGCCGGCAGCCTGATAGGCAGTAGCGTCAAAGGTCTTTTGCGAGACCTGACTTTTGTAGGTCTCGTACTGGTAGTAGTAAGGCTGATCTTCCGGGTTCGTCTCGCTGAAGTAGTTGGTGTCGTCCTGCACGCACTGCAGCAGCTTATTATACTGGTCCAGCTGGGTCTGGTAGATCTTGAGCTGGCTTTCCAGATTGTCCTGCTGCATATCGATGTCGGTGCTCTTGATGTGCGCCACAAGGTCGCCCTCGTTCACATAGCTGCCTTCCGAGATATACATTTCAGTGATGGAACCGGAATAGCTGGACATGATGTAGGTCTTGTTGCTGGCCTGCACGGTGCCGGTGTTCTGACTGACATAAATGCGGTTGGTCTGGGTGCTCCACACCAGAAGGAACACCATAAAGATGCCCACCAGAATGACAAAGGCGTAACCGTAGGGCGGCACATCCCTGTCCAGCATGATACGGCGGTCCTGCAGGTCCGTCAGGCTTTGAACTTTCATTGTCATAATTATTTGGTCTCCATAAAGACATCGATCACAGCATCGTCAGAATCCTGATTGACATAGATCGTATAAGAAGTGCCGGTCAGCTTCTGGTCGTTCTCAAAAGCGTGGACCTGCAGCTTGTAGGAGGCCAGCTGGCTGTTTTCCATGGGGCCGGTGTAGTGGGCGTACAGGCAGTTCTTGACGCGCAGGATGGCATCCATGTGATAGCCCGGGTCCATCTGAGGGATGAGCTGGGTGGCCTGCTGCATCATGTACAGGTGCATCTGATGATCCTCGCCCAGTGCAAAGGACTGGATGATAGGGCCGATGGGCTGAGCGTTGTTGCTCTTGATGAAATTGTGCATCTGGGTCAGCACCACCGGCAGGCTGGCCATTTCTTCCGGACGGATCTCGCGGGAGAGCACATTGGTGAGTTTGAGGGTCTTGTTTTCAGCTACTTTGATCTCATTCATGATAAATACCTCTGTTTCGTTTCAGATTTACTTTACATCGGCGTTAGATAAAATGTGCCCGGAGGCGCTTTGTCTCCGGGCACACCATAGTAAGGCATTGTCACCTGAGCAGGCCGCGCCGCTTCAGGGTAACACCATCTTCCTTATTCAGGACAGACGAGACAAACAGGCTTTCTGTTGTCAGCATCGATGGCCCTGGCAGTCATATTATGGAACCGGAACTCCATCCGATCTCAGCATATCAATAGGTGATCGACTCGCCGTCGTCATCCTCTTCCACGACAGCCTGCATGACAGGCTGCTTGGGTTCTGCCTTTTTCTTGCTGCGGTAAATACCCTGCTGCATGTTCCACAGCTCGTAGTATCTGCCTTCCTTGGCAAGCAGCTCCTCATGGGTGCCGCGCTCCACGATCTGGCCGTGATCCATCACCAGGATCATGTCACAGTCACGGACAGTGGACAGGCGGTGAGCAACGATCAGCATGGAACGATCCGCAAGCTGGTCATAGATCATGTTGAAGATCAGGTTTTCCGTTGCAAAGTCGAGGTTGCTGGTGGACTCATCCAGAATGTAGAGGTTGGAATCCTTCAGGAAAGCACGAGCCAGTGCAATGCGCTGCTTCTCACCGCCGGACAGGCCGTTGCCGGCTTCTTCCAGATAGGTGTTGTACTGCAGGGGCAGATGACGGATAAAGTCGTGCGCATCGGCCTTCTTGGCAGCTTCCTTGACCTCGTCCATGGTGGCATCCATGCGGGAAACACGAATGTTGTCATAGATGGTCTTGCTGAACAGCTCAACGTTCTGCGGCACATAGGAAATTGCGCGGCGGACAGAATCGTTGGTGTATTCCGTCAGATTCACACCGTTGAAGTCGATCTCGCCATCCTCCGGCTCATAATACTTGAGCAGAAGCTTGGTGATGGTGGACTTGCCGCTGCCGCTACTGCCCACCAGAGCCACCTTTTTGCCGGCCGGGATGGTAAAGCTGATGTGATCCAGTGCAGGAGCACGGTTGCCGTAACGGAAGGTGACATCCTTGAACTCGATGTCGCCCTCCACCTTTTCCAGATCCGTGCGATCCTCGTCACCGGCAGTTTCAGAAGGATAGTCCATGATCTCGGTCAGACGCTTCATGGAGATGTTGGCTTCCTGGATCTGCATCTGCAGACCGATCAGGTTGCTCAGCGGAGAAGTGAAGTAGGAAGACAGGGTGCTGAATGCCATATAGCCGCCCAGCGTCATTTCGCCGTTCAGCACCTGACTGATGCCCACATACGTGGTCAGCATGCCAAAGATCATGGAGATGAAGGCGGAGATCAGACCCTGTGTGGTGCTGATGCGGCTGGAACGCAGGCTGATCTTCAGGCTCTTGATGTATTCACGCTCGAGGTTTTCCAGCTCGGTGTCCTCGTTGGCGTTGCACTTGACGGTCTCAATGCCGCGCAGGCTTTCGATCATCTGGCTGTTCAGTGCAGCAGACTGCACCATGGTCTCTTCGTTGATCTTCTTATACGGCTGCTTGTAGATCAGCACCAGCAGGATGCTGACCAGCGCCATGAACAGCGAAATGGAGAACAGCATCGCGTTCATGCGGAACAGAATGATGCCGGTGATGATGGCCATGGAGATATCCATGATCAGACTCAGCGCAATGCTGGTGAAGATGGACTTGATGGTGTTTGCATCCGAATAACGGGTGGTGATATCACCAGTCTTGCGGGTGGCAAAGAACTTCATGGGCAGACGGAAGATATGCCCGAAGTAACCCAGCATCAGCGGAATATCGATCTTGATGGATAGGTGGATCAGAACCCACTGCCGGACAAAGCCCACCAGCGTATTGGTGATGCTGACCATGCTGAACACAAGGATCAGCGTGACCAGCAGATTGTCTAGGCCATATGGCAAGACCTCGTCCATCAGGATCTTGTTGAACATGGAGGAGGCAATGCCCAGGATCGTAACGATCAGAGAACTCAGGATCGCATAGGCAAAAAGCTTTTTCTGGGGCAGCAACAGGTCGACGTAACGCTTGAACATGCCGCCCTTTTCGATCTTACCACCCTTGAACTCCGAGGTGGGGTTCATCAGCAGCAGAACGCCCGTAAAGTTCTTGTAGAACTCATCCAGACTGATCTTTTTCAGCTCTGTGGCGGGGTCGCCGATGATGACATAATCCTTGCACTTGTGCTTCTTGCCGTTCTTCTCGTCTTCCTTGGCAGATTCCGACTCCTTCAGCATGTGCTTGCGGCGCTCACCCTCATCCTTGATGGTGGTCTTTTTAAAGACCACCACAAAGTGGGCCAGACCCTGGTCGGTAATGACCTGTGCGATACAGGGCAAAGAGAAATCGCTGAGGAAATTTTCACGGTCCACGCGAACCGCTGCGGTGGAAAAACCCAACTCGTTAGCGGCTTTCTGCAAACCAACAAGGTTCGTGCCTTTCAGGTCAGTGCCCATCATATCGCGCAGGCGGGTGATGGTAACTTCCTTTTTGTAATGGAGGCACACCATTGCGAGGCAGGCAGCCGCACAGTCGGTAGTGTCATGCTGCCGGACGTAGGTATAACGCATAGATGCTTCCTTTGATCATATACAAATTTATTCAAACGACTGCAGAACACTTCCAAGGGAAGCGGACGGCAGCAGCTCTGACAACGCAAAAAACACAGTCTGTAAGCAGTATAAAAACCGGTGGCTTACCCCGTCCTGCGGAGAACGGCGGCAAAGCACCGGTCAGCTGCTGCTAAAAATGGCAAAATGCCCATGGAACTGTGTACCGGACTTTGGAAAATCAGATACTAATTCCCAAAGAACATAAAAAGTATACCACAATGCAACATCTTCTTCAAGTGGTCAATTTTTAAGAAATCATTAAGCTGAATGCTTTTTTCTGCATAGATGCTGCTTTTTCCGGGGCTGTGGACAAAGACCGGAGATGGCGGGACAGAGGGGAAAATCCATGCGGCATCAGCTGCCGGATATGACACAAACAAAAAGAGCAATGTCCGCAAGGAACATTGCTCTGCTTTGGCGCCTCTTGCCTGACTCG
>OHZJ01001143.1_pt1 | contig 10023 bp, 6 predicted proteins | sample 1580411 | NCBI WGS metagenome assembly OHZJ01 (sample SAMEA3882519, study PRJEB24775) | human gut metagenome | biome: human-associated habitat; feature: intestine environment; material: feces | place: Netherlands | collected 2009/2010 | reverse complement strand
TATTGACCATAATTGATGATTAAGCCCCGCATAACGAAAACTATCGGGGCTTTATTGACTAAATTTGATGATCACGCCCCGTATAGCGAAAGCTGCCGGGGCTTTATTGACTAAAATTGATGATTACGCCCCGCGTAACGAAAACTATCGGGGCTTTATTGACTAAAATTGATGATCACGCCCCGCGTAACGAAAACTATCGGGGCTTTATTGACCATAATTGATGATTAAGCCCCGCATAACGAATAAGACAGCGATTTGTGCGCAATCTCCCATCGCTGTCCTCACTATGCCTGTGCTCTGCTCTGCTTTCGTAATTCTCAAGTTAGTAAGACAAGTATATTACCGTCAGGAAAGTGATTTTAGAAATCCAGGCAGTATTTATATCGAAAAATGCCTGAGATAGTTGTTAAAATTACTGCTTCGACATAGGATGCTTCCATTCCGGCAGTAATTATCAGTCACTGCAAAAGAAAATCACTTCAAATTTACTGCTTCTACAGCACAAAATGAATTTCAGACGGTAAAGACCGGAACATCAAAGCAAAAATACCAAAAGCCAAAAAAGCCCAAAATACCAAAAACAAAAAATACCACCCGGGAATTGATATGCCCGCTGTCTATTTGACAGGAGCATATCATTGGCATCCGGGTGGCAGAAGTATGCGATCAACGATTCTATTTATTATTCCTGTGAAGCGTAACCCTTGGAATAGTAGTTCAGGAAGTACTCAAAACGTTTGGCGATGAGCTTTCGTCCTTTTACGTTCAGATGCAGGTTATCGGTCAGGTATTCCTTGGCATTATCTTCTGTGATGCTTCCGTACAGGTTATCCATAAAGGAAACACTGTGAAGGTTGGAGGAATAACATTCTTTGATCACATAAGTGGATAAAACATCGCGACCATTATAAATATAGATATCGGAACTTACATAATTGCCATCCTCATCTATTGCATATGCGTAAGTAGGGGACATTACAATAATACGGATCTGCGGATACAGACGCTGCAGGACTTCGAGGCTTGCCTCCAGATTGCCGGTGAACTGCGTAGGATCCGTAGGATTGTCATCATTATACATAGCATTTCCCATCAGATAATCGGTGGCATCATACATGATCGCCACGGTATCAATGGTGTTGAAATCCAGGGTTTTCAGAGTGTTTACGACTTCTTCCGCTTCGGGTGGAGTCTTGTCACCCAAAGCTTCTGCAGCATCATTGTAATAGCCGTCCAGGGGAACTCCGGCGGCCAGATTCACCAGCCAATACAGACAGTAAGCATCCATAGGGGCAAGGGTGGAATCAAAATTGGTGTGTTGCGCGGCCAGATAACTTCCGCTGATGGAACAGTTGTATACGGTAGCACCGGTCTCCTTGGCAATCAGGCTGGCCAGATTGTCGGAAGAACCGCGGTCATCGGCAAAGGGTGCATTTCCGAACACGACAATATTAGAAGCATCATTTACTATCATTTTACCATTTTCATCGGTCAGAGGGAGAATAGAATCCCAGCTGTCATCATAGGATCCCTGTCCGTCCTTGAAAATATCCGACTGGCTTACCCGCTGTCCCCAATGCGTAATGCGATAACCCAGCAGACCTACCACTACAAGCAATACCAGGGCAAAAAGGACATGAAGATTCAGAAAACGCCGGATACCCTTAGGAGCGGGATGTTCCTCTTCCTCCTCTTCCCGGTCATTTTCTTCATATTCATCATCCGGATTCCCCTCGAAATCATCGGAAATATCGGATTTCCCAAAATCTGTGTCTTGCACAGTTTCATTTTCCAGGTCTATAATCTCAATATCAGGCATGTCATTCACGTGTTCGTCTCGTTTCATTCCATCTCTCCGTTTCAAGTATCTGTTTTTAAGTGGTAAAAAGAGTTATTCTGATTTTACTATTATACGGAAAGAAAGTCCACAATATTAGAAAGATTTAAGAAATTCTGAAGAAATGGACGAACAGCTTGAAGCGGCGGAAATAGAATGTTATAATGTTACGGAATTGTTACACTGAAGTACATTGAAGAATTATGAGCAGAAGGGATAGATAAAATGAAAAAATTATTTAACCATACAAAACGTCCGGACCGTAACTGGGAAGAAGACGTACAGGATGGTTACGATTGGGATGAAGAGCAGGACGGCGAAGAGTACTATGCCGACGATGAGGAGTACACCGGAGAAGAGGACGGTGAAGAGTACTACGCCGACGACGAGGAGTACACCGGAGAAGAGGACGGCGGAGAGTACTACGCCGACGATGAGGAGTACACCGACGAGGAGTACACCGGAGACGAGGACGGCGGAGAGTACTATGCCGACGATGAGGAGTACATCGGAGAAGAGGACGGCGGAGAGTATTATGCCGACGACGAGGAGTATATCGGAGACGAGGACGGCGAAGAATATTACGCCGACGATGAGGAGTACTATGCCGACGATAATATGGCACCTGCTCGCGGCGGTAAAGGGAAAAAGAGTAAAAAGCAGGGTGGCAATAAAATAGCTGCTATCTGGACCAAATTCCTGAACATGAGCACCATGGACCGCATTATGACGGCAACCGGTGTGGCAGTGCTGATCTTGGCCATTGTGACAGGCAGTGTATATGCCAGCGCACGTATGGTGGATCATCAGGTATCGGAGTTCGTCAGTGTGGGCAGCCAGCTGGACGGCATCCAGATGATCGGTGAGCAGGGTATGCTGGCAGTGGCAGATGCAAAGCTTGCGAAGATCGCAGCAGCCAATGCAGTCGATGATGAGAATGAGGAACAGAAAGAATATGATGAGGCCGAGTATACCAACGGTGGTACCGTTGAACTGGAACTGGTCTCCGTGCAGAAGGATCTAAAGATCAAATTTACCAATAAAAAGAGCGGTAAACTGATCTCCAATGTACCTTTCAGCGTGACGATCACGGATCCCAACGGTAAATCTGATACCTGGACCGATGATGATATGGACGGTATTATCTACAAGAAGGGCATTACTCCCGGCAACTATACGGTAGCGGTAAATACCCTGACCGATGAAAAATATAAGGATTACACACTGCCTACCGGTACCCAGAAGGTAGAAGTCAGAAAGGATATCGCTTATAAAAAGGTCGATGTGGCAAACGAGATCAAGAAGGAATCCGAGGTCAATGCGGCAAAAGAGGACACCATGAAAAATGATACTGTGGTGGAGTCTATTCTGGAAGATACCGTGCAGTGGGTAGAAAGTAAGAAATTACCTCCTACTTATAGAGAGGTAACAAAGGATACCGTGGTAAATCCGGAAAAACAGACGGCTTACAACGGAAGATTCCTGCGCATAGCAAATGAAAAGATCAGTATCACGGTGGGAGAGACCAGGCAGCTGAATCCGCCGGCAGGAGCCACGGTTGTTAGCTGGAGCAGCGATAATGCGACGGTGGCCAGTGTAAATAATGGTGTGGTTACCGGCGTGAAGGCAGGTGGACCTGTAACGATCACTTGTACGTATACGGAGGCTGGCAGTGCTACGCCGACTCCTACACCTACGCCGACTCCTACACCTACGTCACCGACACCGACACCGGAGACGACCCCCACAGCACCGGAGACGACCCCTACAACACCGGAGACGACCCCTACAACACCGGCTCCGGGAGAAACGACCGGTACACCTACAGGAGGAACAGGGGAAGATGGTAGCTCCTCAGGTGAGTCGCAGTCCGTGGGAGGCGGCAGCCTTCCTACAGCATATGCACAGGTAGGAAGCACACAGAAGACCTTTACCTGGGAAGTTACTGTTACGGAAGTCCAAAAGCCGACCGCTGTTTTGGAACCGGCATCCCTGAACGTAGAAGCAGGAAAAGAAGCAACAGCACAGGTTAAAGTTACAAATTTCACAGGTGCAACTTATAAGATCACTGCAAATTCCAATGATAAAGCAGCCACTGCGGCGGTAGATGCAAACGGTAAGATCACAGTGAAAGGTGTAGCAGCCGGTGATGCGAAGATCACAGTCACCGTAACGATGGGAACTGAGACTAAGACACTGGATCTGGCAGTGAAGGTCACTAATGGAATCAAGATTACTTTGGATAAGACAGCTGTAACCGTTTATCCGAAATCTACGGCTGCTGTAACAGCCTCTGTCAGCGGAAGCGGAACCATAACGGCAGATTCCGGAGATAAGAATATTGCCACGGTAGCTGTAAGTGGCAAAACGATCACCGTTACCGGTGTGAAAAAAGGAACCGCAACCATCACTGTCACATATAAGGAGGGCAGCGCGGAAGCAAAAGCCACCTTTACAGTTACGGTAGCGGGCGATGTGAATCCCAGAGAGGATACAAAAACACCGTTAAAGGATACCAGCGGCAGACAGCTGTATGTATCCATCGGTGACAACCAATACCGGGCGGCAGCGTATGCGGATTATTACACTGCCACAAAGTTTTTCCTCATGGAGGAGGCCAGATATACCGGATGGCAGACGTTAGACGGTAAGGTATATTTCTTCAAGGCAGACGGCAGCAAGGTGACCGGTGAGCAGGTCATCCAGGGTGCAAAATATAACTTCGCAAGTGACGGTTCCCTGGTAGTGGGATCAGGTACTATGGGCATTGATGTGTCCAAGTGGAACGGCAGCATTGACTGGAATGCGGTTAAGAATTCCGGAGTGAATTATGTGATCATTCGTGTGGGATACCGTGGATCATCTCAGGGAGCATTGATCGAGGATCCCAAGTTCAAGACCAATATCAAGGGAGCTACGGCAGCTGGTCTTAAGGTAGGTGTATACTTCTTCACACAGGCAGTGGATGAGGTAGAAGCAGTACAGGAAGCATCTATGGTACTGGACCGCATCAGCGGATATAAGATTTCTTATCCGGTATTCCTGGATGTGGAAGGCAGCGGCGGAAGAGGCGATGCCATCGATTCTGCTACCAGAACCGCAGTCTGCAAGGCATTCTGCAACACGATCAAGAATGCGGGATATACTCCCGGTGTCTATGCCAACAAGACATGGCTGACATCCAAGATGGATGCAGGTGCTCTGAGCGGTTACAAGATCTGGCTGGCACAGTATGCCAAGACCCCGACCTATACCGGCAGATATGATCTGTGGCAGTACAGATCCGACGGAAAAGTCAGCGGTATCAGCGGCAAAGTCGATTTAAATATCAGCTACCTGGGATATTAAGATTTGCAATAAAGCCAAGACCGACTGCTCGCAGGCGGTTCTGGTGCTTTATTAGCAAATCAAACACACATGAGCAAGTAGGACGATAGTCCGGAATGCGAATGGGTGTCACGGATTCGAGAGCACGAAGTGCGGAGAAGCCGTGTTAATATTTACAATGAACAGTCAGTGAGACTGCTCGCAGGCAGGACGATAGCCCGTGTTGCTATCCACCCCATTTTATGGTAGAATATCACTATCTATAGCAAAATGCGCACACCTGCGCAGAACGGAGAAAAAATGAGAACTTATCTGGTAACAGGCGGTGCCGGTTTTATCGGTTCCAACTACATTCATTACATGTTCAAAAAATACGATAACGAGATCCGTATCATTAATGTGGATGCCCTGACCTATGCGGGAAACCTGGAGAATCTCAAGGATGTGGAGAAGCGTGACAATTACACTTTCGTGAAGGCAAATATCTGCGACAAGGAAGCCATCAGCAAAATTTTCGCGGAGAACGATATTGACCGCGTGGTACATTTCGCAGCCGAAAGCCATGTAGACAGAAGTATCCGTAACCCGGAGATCTTCGTACAGACCAACGTGCTGGGTACCGCAGTGATGTTAAACTGTGCCAAGGCAGCCTGGGAGCTTCCGGACGGCAGCTTCAAGGAGGGCAAAAAGTTCCTGCATGTATCTACGGATGAGGTCTACGGATCTCTTCCCGATGATGACAATGCTTTCTTCTATGAGACCACGCCTTACGATCCCCACAGTCCTTACTCCGCAAGTAAGGCAAGCTCGGACATGCTGGTGAAGGCATACATGGATACCTATCATTTCCCTGCCAACATTACCAACTGCTCCAACAATTACGGTCCTTTCCAGTTCCCCGAGAAGCTGATCCCTCTGATCATCAACAATGCCCTTCACGGCAAGAAGCTTCCGGTATACGGAGACGGCAAAAATGTCCGCGACTGGCTGTATGTAGAGGATCATGCGAAGGCCATCGACATGGTACAGGAGCAGGGAAGCCTGTTCCAGACTTACAATATCGGCGGACACAACGAGAAGCAGAACATCGAGATCATCCATATTATCATTGAGACCTTACAGGAGATGCTTCCCGATTCCGATCCCCGCAAGGCACATATCAACAACGATCTGATCACTTACGTGGAAGACCGTAAGGGACATGACAGAAGATATGCCATCGCGCCGGACAAGATCAAGGCAGAGATCGGCTGGTATCCCGAGACCATGTTCAAGGAAGGTATCCGCAAGACCATCGCCTGGTACTTCGAGCATGAAGACTGGATGAACAATGTGACCAGTGGCGATTACCAGAAATACTACAATGAAATGTATGAGGAAAAGTAAAGAATATCTGCTAAATGGGAACGATGAACGTCGTTCCCATTCGGTGTGTTAAAAAACAAGTATTTTAAGGAGGTTTTTATGAAAGGTATTATACTGGCGGGAGGTTCCGGAACCAGACTTTATCCCCTGACAAAAGCAATATCCAAGCAGATCATGCCGGTGTACGATAAACCGATGATCTATTATCCCCTGTCAACCCTGATGCTGGCAGATATCAGAGAGGTGCTGATCATTTCCACCCCGAGAGATCTTCCGGTATTCAAAGAGTTATTGGGAGACGGCAGTCAGTTGGGCATGCGTCTCGAGTATGCGGTGCAGGATAAGCCCCGTGGACTGGCGGATGCTTTTATCATCGGAGCGGAATTCATCGGTAACGACAGAGTGGCACTGGTACTGGGAGATAATATTTTCTACGGGCAGAGCTTTTCGGCAGTGCTTCGTAAAGTAGCCGCCAGAGAAAAAGGCGCGACCATCTTCGGTTATTATGTGCGCGATCCCAGAGAATACGGCGTAGTGGAGTTCGATGAGAACGGCAAGGCACTTTCTATCGAGGAGAAGCCGGAGCATCCCAAGAGCAATTATGCAGTTCCCGGACTGTATTTCTATGATAACGATGTAGTGGAGATTGCGAAGAACGTAAAGCCCTCCGCAAGAGGTGAGATCGAGATCACCAGTATTAATAACGAGTACCTGAACAGAGGAACTCTGCAGGTAGAGACTCTGGGTCGTGGATTCGCATGGCTGGATACCGGCAATCACGATGCACTTCTGGATGCGGCAGATTTCGTGGCAGCATTCCAGAAGAGACAGGGATTGTATATTTCCTGTATCGAGGAGATCGCTTTCAAACGTGGATTTATTGATAAAGAGCAGCTGCTGGCACTGGCAGAGCCGCTGCTGAAGACGAATTACGGTAAATATCTGGTAGAGGTAGCAAATGGACTCTAAGCTGCGGAAAATAGGGATCCTGGCCTCCATGGCGGTGATCCTGCTGGTGGCACTAGCGGTAATGTATGTGAACAGGGAACAACTGTCCCCCACATCCGGCCAGAACACGGCGGTGTCCGGAGCGCAGAATGCAGGTGACGGCGAAGCAGTGGATCCCGTGCCGGAGGGCACCGGGGAGACGGACACCGCGGAAGCGGATGGCAGGATCGGCAACGACCTGAAAGCCTTTTTAAAAGATAATACGTTTTTTGATCCGGATGTGAATCCGATCCTGGAGGCGGCGAAAGATAACAGCCACCGCCTGTCACTGGTGGCGACTTCCGTGGAAAAGGATCTGCGCATCCAGATCGTGGACAATGAAGGTGTACCGGTGACCGGAGAGAGTTTCTATGTCCGGGTGGACGGTCTGGGAGATTACAAGGATCTGGATCAGGACGGCGTGATCTACATTGCTGATCTGGATTCCGGCGATTATTATATGGAACTGTTACCCATCGAAGGATATAAAGTTCCCATCACCGAGACCAAAGTGCATGTAAAAGAAAAAGTGGAATATCTGGCCATTGATGATATTTCTCTTTTGATCAAGACAGAGGATGAAGTCGATGCGGATGCCGAGGACAGTGCTGTGGCAGGAGCTTTGGCAGATGCGGACAAGACCGAGATCCAAAAGCTGCAGACTACATCCGGCAATGCGAAGGTCGGCATCGATGTGTCCAAGTGGAACGGCACTATCGACTGGGATAAGGTGAAAAATGCCGGAGTGCAGTTTGCCATCGTTCGTGCGGGCTACCGCGGTTCGGTTACGGGAAGTCTGGTGGAGGATCCACAGTTTGTCGCCAACATGAAAGGTGCAACAGCCGCTGGGATTCCGGTGGGCGTGTACTTTTTTACCCAGGCTACAGATGAGAAAGAGGCGGTGGAAGAGGCTTCTGCCGTACTGGAGCTGATCCATGATTTCCAACTGACCTATCCTGTATTTATTGATACGGAGGGTGCCGGAGGAAACGGCCGGGCGGACGGACTGGATGCGGAGACCAGAACCCTGGTATGTGAGGCTTTTTGCCGGACGGTAGAAAATGCCGGATATACAGCAGGCGTCTATGCCAGCCGCAACTGGTACAACAATAATCTGCAGACCGACAGACTGGAGAACTATCATATCTGGCTTGCGGAGTACCGCAGTGTGCCGTTATATCAGGGATATTACAAGACCTGGCAGTATACCTCCAAGGGAAAAGTGGACGGTATCGAAGGCAGAGTCGATATGAATATCACCTATGAATGAAAATAATAAAGAGTGAGGATGAAATAAATGGGCAAGATAACAGTAGAAACATGTGAAATCGAAGGATTGAAGATCATTACCCCCACGGTGTTCGGTGATGCCAGAGGGTATTTCATGGAGACTTATAATTACAATGATCTTAAAGCAGCGGGAATCCCGGAAGTGTTTGTACAGGATAATCAGTCTGCTTCTAAAAAAGGAGTTCTCAGAGGACTTCATTTTCAGAAGCATTTTCCGCAGGACAAGCTGGTACGTGTGATCCGCGGAGAAGTCTATGATGTGGCTGTGGATCTGCGGGAAGGCTCCAAAACTTTCGGGCAGTGGTATGGTGTACTTTTGTCTGAGGAGAACAAGAAGCAGTTCTTTATTCCGAAAAATTTCGCGCATGGATTTCTGGTACTGTCCGATTACGCAGAGTTCTGCTACAAATGTACCGATTTTTATCATCCGGATGATGAGGGCGGTATTGCATATAACACGCCGGATATCGGTGTGGAATGGCCCATCCCCGAAGGTATGGAACTGATATTATCCGAGAAGGATACCAAGTGGGGCACTCTGGAACAGTACATGAAGGAAAAAGAGCATGAAAAAAAGTGTGAAAATCAGTAAGAAAACAGGTATTGCCCTGTTCGTGACAGCGGCAGTGATCATGGCTCTGCTCATCGTGTTCCATAAGAATCCGGGACCTGCTGTGGATCAAAGCCAGGAGCTGGCGAAAAAGATCATCTCCTGCGTTGTCATTGCGGCGGCATGCTTTGCGTTTATCCACTGGTACGATAAATTTACCGGACTGCCGGTAGAGTTATTCCAGAATAGACATCTGATCTGGAAGCTGGCGAAAAACGATTTTAAAAAGAGATATGCGGGTTCTTACCTGGGCGCGGTCTGGGCGATGGCGCAGCCGGTGGTAACCGTGGCGATGTATTACATCGTCTTCGACAAGATCATGGGAAATACCAGCACACCCCTGCGGGAGGGCGTGGAAGTGCCTTTTGTACTTTTCCTGACAGCAGGACTGGTTCCCTGGTTCTACTTCAGTGAGGCACTGAACAACGGCACCAATGCACTCTTAGAGTACAACTATCTGGTGAAAAAAGTAGTATTTAAGATCAGCATCCTGCCGATCATCAAGATTATTGCGGCTACTTTTATCCATGTATTTTTCGTAGGTCTCCTGCTGATCGTGGCAGCTATCTACGGCTATTATCCGACCATATATACGATACAGATT
>OHZJ01001140.1_pt1 | contig 10035 bp, 7 predicted proteins | sample 1580411 | NCBI WGS metagenome assembly OHZJ01 (sample SAMEA3882519, study PRJEB24775) | human gut metagenome | biome: human-associated habitat; feature: intestine environment; material: feces | place: Netherlands | collected 2009/2010 | reverse complement strand
GAGCTGCTCTTTATGATCGGCTTTGGTGTGGCGTTTGAGCTGCCGCTCATCATCTTCTACCTGTCCGTCTTCCACATCGTGTCCTACGCGGCCTTCCGCGGCGCCTGGCGCTACGTGTACGTGGGCCTGCTTGTGGGCTCGGCTGTGATTACGCCCGACGGCTCGCCCGTTACGCTGGGCCTCATGTATGGTGCCCTGCTCTCGCTCTACGAGATTTCGCTCGCCATTGCCCGCGTGGTCATTACCGCGCGCGAGGGCAAGGAGGGCTTGTTTGTGAGCCGTCTGGACCTGTTCTCGGACGATGAGGACGACGAGGAGTAAATCGGTATGCACGAGGTTGGCATTGTCAACGGCATACTCGATACAGTGATTCGCGCGGCGCGTGGGGCGGGGGCCTCGCGCGCCGTTTTGGTAACGCTGCGTATCGGGGATATGACCGAAGTTGTGCGCGAGGCGCTCGACTTTGCGTGGGAGACATTTCGCGATGAGGACCCGCTCACGCGAGGCTGCGAGCTTGCCGTGGAGGAGGTCCATCCACAAAGCGAGTGCCTGGACTGCGGCGAGGTTTTCGACCACGATCGCTTCCATTGCCGCTGTCCCCAATGTGGCGGCGCCAACGTGCGCCTGCTGCACGGCCGCGAGCTCGACATCGCCAGTATCGAAATCGAAACCCCCGACGATTAGCCCGCTAGCCATCTGGTGATGGGGTATAAAGGGGCCAAATTAAGGAGCGCTAAGTATGGCTGAGAAAAAGATTGATATCGCGTCGCCGATCCTGTCGCGCAATGAGCGCCTGGCAGATCAGCTGCGACAGCGATTTAAAGAGACAAACACCTATGTGATCAATGTGCTGTCGAGCCCCGGTTCGGGCAAGACCACCACGATAAACTGCCTGCTCTCACTGCTGGCATACGATAAGGGCGACATCGAGATATTCGGTGAAAAAATGTCTCCTGTGAACTATGGGGTAAAAAAGCGTATTGGCGTTATAATGCAGAATGTTGCGGTGTTTGACGAGCTGACTGTGTATGAGAACATTGACTATTTTTGTGGGCTTTACATCACCGACAAAGCCACACGAAAGAAATATGTTGACGATGCCATAGCTTTTGTGGGGCTTGAGGACTTTGTGAAGTTCCACCCTAAAAAGCTTTCAGGGGGTCTGCTCAGACGACTTAACATTGCCTGTGGTATCGCTCACAAGCCTGAGCTTATCATACTTGACGAGCCGACAGTTGCTGTTGACCCACAATCAAGAAACAAGATACTGGAGGGCATTTTGCAGCTCAACCGTGAGGGTGCGACTATAATTTACACCTCCCACTACATGGAAGAAGTCGAGCAGATATGCACCCGTATCGCCATAATGGATAAGGGCAGTAAGATAGCCGAGGGTACTACAGAGGAACTCAAACGAATGATAAAAAACACCGAAACTATCACCGCCGAGATACTCCAGCTTCCTGAAAACGTCCGTGAACAAATAGAAGCTTTGGAACACGTTTATAATGTTTCCTATGCCGACAACAAGCTCGTTGCACGCTGTACAGGGGGACGGCACAATCTTATTGAGATACTGAAAATATTGCAGGAAAATCAGGTGGGCTTCGGCAGCGTTTATTCTGAGCAGCCTACCCTCAATGACGTTTTCCTTGAAATAACCGGCAAGGCTCTCAGGGATAAGGAGTGATAGAATGTTCTCACACATATTCAAATACGAATTTAAAAGCTGTCTGCGTCAAAAAGCCATACTCTTCTGGCTCATAGCCTTTCCTATAATACTGGGTTGCTTTTTTAAGATGGCGTTTTCAGGAATATACGAAAAAGATGTTGTATTCAATGCGATACCTGTTGCGGTGACAAATATAGAAGAAAACGATATCCTTAAGCAGGTGCTTGAACAGATATCAGAGGGTGATGATGCTCTTTTCAAGGTGACGTATACAGACATTGACAAGGCAGAAGAAATGCTTAAAAGCGAAGATATAAAAGGCATTATAAAGGCTTCAGACCTCTCCCTTGAGTTTGGCTCAACAGGTATCCAGCAGACCATTGTAAAGACTTTCATACAGCAATACAAAACTCAGGAAAAGATAATAACCGACACTGCAAAGAACGCTCCGCAAAAGCTTGATAAGGTCATAGCTTCCCTTTCTGAGAAGATAAGCCCAAATGAGGATATACCTCTCCACGGCAATCCTGACATAACGATACAGTTTTTCTATAATCTCCTTGCCATGACGGCACTTTTCGGCTCGATGTCAGGTCTGTTCGTGGCACAGGAAAATCAGGGCGACCTGTCTGCACTTGGCGCAAGGCGGTGCTGTTCTCCAGTGAACAAGCTTACAAGCATAACGGCAACGCTCCTTGCTTTTCATGTGGTGGAAATGATATGCATGGTGATATCGGTGACGTTCCTGAGATTTGTGCTTAAAGTGGATTTCGGCAGTAAGCTCCCCCTTGTTTACCTTGCCGCAGTGCTAGGCGGAATAATGGGAATATCCATGGGATTTTTCGTTGGCTCTTTCCGCATAAAAGAGGGTTTAAAAATGTCTGTAGTCCTGGCGGTATCAATGACCTGCTGTTTCTTCAGCGGTCTTATGTCAAACACCATGAAAGGCACTGTTGCAGAGCATTGCCCGATATTCAATGAAATAAACCCTGCCGCCATTATCTCAGACAGCTTTTACTGTCTTAATCTCTACGAGGACTACAGGCGGTTCACGGTGAAAATAATTTCAATGGCGATATACACAGTGCTGTTCACCCTTGGTGGATATGTTCTTACAAGGAGGCGTAAATATGCAAGTCTTTAAGACCTTTATGAAAATACTCAAAACAAAGCTTACGTCTGCTATATTATATCTCGTCATATTTATGGTCATAGCAGTAATAATGGCGGATACTGCAAAAGATAACAATGACTATGAGGACTATAAAATGTCCATATCCGTCATTGACCGTGACAACAGTGCCGAAAGCAAGCGTTTGCAGGACTTTATATTCAGCGGCAACAAAAAGGTGGAGCTTGCAGATGATGAAGACGAGGTCATCGACGCCGTTTATTATCAGCGTGCCAACTATGTTCTCTATATAAACAAGGGCTTTGGCGACAAGATAAATGCAGGGGATTTTGACGGACTTTTTGAGAATTTCAAAATGCCCTCCAGCTACGGCGGACAGCTTTTTGAAAGCAGGCTTGACGGCTATCTTTCAAGCGTAAAGGCATACATGACGGCAGGTGAAAGCACAGAAAACGCTATGGAGCTTGCCCAAACGGCAGTTTCTCAGCAAGTAAAGGCGGAGCTTAAAAACTTTAACAACAAGGGCGGAACAGGTATGCCGGCAATATTCGGCTACTATTTTCAGTATCTTGCATACGTTATGCTTTCCATGCTCATTGTTACCCTTTGCCCCGTTATACTGACGCTAAACAGAAAGGGCGTTCGAGAACGCACAATGTGTTCAAGCCTGACGTCAGCAAACTACAGCAGACAGACGGCCCTTGGGGCAAGTATCTTGGTGTTTAGCATATGGCTTTTGTTTATGATAGTCGCAATAATTTGGGGCAAAACGCTCAACGTGAAATTCTGGCTCGCCTGCCTTAACAGCTTTGTATATATCATTGCCGTTGCAGGCATAGCAATGATAATAGCGCAGTTTGACCTTAGCGACAACGGCATAACTGCTATATCGAACATAATCGGTCTTGGCATGAGCTTTCTTTGCGGAGTTTTCGTGCCGCAGGAATTGCTCACAGGAGGCGTTCTTGCAGTGGGAAGATTGTTTCCTGCATACTGGTACACCAAAGCCAACAATATGCTTTTCGGCATGAGCGGCGGAGTATTCAGCACAAAGGAATATCTCATCTGCATTGGTATCGAGGTACTGTTTGCGATAGCGTTTTTCGCTGTGGCTGCTCTGCTTGTTAAGCAAAAGCGTGAGGGTGATGTAAATTCCCTTGCATAAGTTGACAATAATATGGCTGTGTGTTATACTCTTATTGTTACGGAGCTGACACGCAGCCTTTTTGCGTCAGCTAAAGAAGATCATAGATGAAAAAGAGGAAAAAGTATGGATAGATTACAGCTTGACAAAAATGCAAAACTCACAGGCAGAGTATATTTCAAAGACGAGGTAATGTGGCTCGGTCTTTCAGGAAGCGGTGCGTCATTCACATTTGACGGCACAAAGCTTGTTTTGAAGCTCAAAGGCGACAATATCGCAGTGGGCGACAATCCTATCGACTATGCAAGGATAGCCGTTTATGTTGACGGCAAGAGAGTAGTTGACGAGATGATCGACTGTGCAGAAAAAGAGGTCACGGTAATAGACCGCACGGAAAGCGCTCAGTCAGTTGTGGAGATAATAAAGCTTTCGGAATCTCCAATGTCAGCAGTTGGCATTGAGGCTTTCGCTGAGGGCAGTGCTGAGGCACTTCCTGAAAAACCGCTCAAAATAGAATTTATCGGCGACTCTATAACCTGTGGCTATGGCGTTGATGATGAGGACGAAAACCACCAGTTCACCACCGCTACTGAGGACGTTACAAAAGCCTATGCCTACAAGACCGCCAAGGCACTTGACGCTGAATACAGTATGTTTTCAGCCAGCGGTTACGGAATAATCTCAGGCTATACTGAGGGTGACGAGCCTATCAGCGAACAGACCATTCCGCAGTTCTATTGCAGCTACGGCTTTTCAAGGGGCAATTTTGCAGGAACTGCTCCGCAGGATATCCCTTGGGATTTCAGCAAATATATTCCGCAGATAATCGTTATAAACCTTGGCACAAACGACGACAGCTACTGCCGTGACTACAAGGACAGGCAGGCTGTTTTCTCAAAGCTTTATGCTGATTTTCTTGCGGTCGTTCGTGAGAAAAATCCGCAGGCTTACATTCTCTGCACTGTCGGAATAATGGGCGAGAGGATATTCCCTGCTGTTGAAGAGGGCATAAAGATATATCTTAAAAGCCACGCTGACAGCAAGATAAGCTCAATGATGTTCCATGAGCAGGACGGTGCAAACGATGGCTTTGCGGCAAACTGGCACCCTACTGAAAAGACCCACAACAAGGCAGCGGCAGTGCTTACGGAAAAACTCAGAGAGATAATAAAAAGCATATAACAAAAGCGGCAGTCGGTAACGGCTGCCGCTTTTTGTCATTTTATGCTAATTCTCATTCTGTAGCAGAATGAACAGGAAAGCATGGCTAGTATCAGAACTGTTCTTTGAAAGCTTTCCTTATAAGAATACATATTTCAGCACGAAAAGCACTGCAAGCACATACATAAGCGGTGTGATATCCTTGCGCTTTCCGCAAAGAAGATTTATAACAACGTATGAGATTATTCCAAGAGAAATGCCCTCTGAAATGCTGTAGAAAAGCGGCATTGAAAGAATACAAAGATACGCAGGGATAGCCTTTGTATAATTGCCGTCATCAAACTTGATGTCAGTGATAGAGCTGAACATCAAAAAGCCTACTACTATAAGTGCAGGAGCTGTTGCAAAGGATGGTATAGCCGTGAAGATAGGTGCAAAGAACATTGACAGTGCAAACAGCACTGCGGCTGTGATAGAGGTAAGACCTGTTCTGCCTCCTGCGGCAACGCCTGCTGAGGACTCAACGAATGTTGTTGTGGTGGAAGTACCAAGAACTGCGCCTGCTGTTGTGGCAACGGCGTCAGCAAGAAGCGCAGGCTTTATCTGCGGAAGTCTGCCCTTTTCATCAAGCATATCTGCCTTTGAACATACGCCGATAAGAGTGCCTAAAGTGTCGAAAAGGTCAACGAACAGGAAGGAGAATACCACGACTATAAAATTGAAGATACCAATGCTGTGCATATCCACCTTAAAACACTGACCAAATGTTTCGCCAAGCTTTGAAAAATCCGTAAGTGACATTGTAGGAAAAAGCGAATTATAGCCGCTTTCAGCGTCAGGGACATACAGCCCTACAAGCTGACATATCATGCCTATTACCCATGTTGCCACTATACCCATAAGAATAGAGCCACGGACTTTTTTGATATATAGGATAATAGTGATGAAAAGTCCCACGATAGTGAGAAGCGCACATATGCCCGAAGTTGTGAAATTCTTGCGGAAGCCTGTTATGGTAACAAGAGTGGCTGAACTGTCAACGCAAAGTCCGGCATTCTGAAGTCCGATAAAGGCAATGTAAAGACCGATGCCAACGGACACCGCTTTTTTCAGCACCACAGGTATTGCATTGAAAATGGCTTCTCTGACGTTTGTAAGAGAGAGCACGATGAAAACTATACCCTCGACAAAAACCGCCAGCAGTGCAACCTGCCATGGATAGCCGTAGCCTGCCACAACAGTGTAAGCCATGTAAGCGTTAAGTCCCATGCCTGCGGAAAGCACAAAAGGCAGATTTGCCATAAGTCCCATGCACACTGTTCCAATAACAGAGGCGATACAGGTGGCAAGAAGTACGGCTGTAGGATCCATGCCCGTACTGCCGAGAATGCTCGGGTTTATGGCAAGGATATATGCCATGGTCATGAAAGTCGTCACGCCCGCCATTATCTCAGTTTTAACATCGGTGTGATTTTCTTTCAGCTTGAATAATTTTTCCGTCATATTTTATTATGCCTGCGTTGCAGACATTTCCTCCTTTCAATATGGGGATACTATCTTATTATACCGATTTTACAGCATTTTTCAAGCCTGATTTATTAAGGCAACACCGCACAAAGCCCGCCTGACGGCTTTGCACGCCATCTGCTTGCAGATTTTCCGTCATATCACACAAAAATCCCTTGACATACGGCAGTATGCCTGCGGAATTTTTGTGCAATCTGACAAAAAAATCTGATTACGCATCTGACGCACAATCTTTGTGCGGTATTGCCTTAATTGAATAAAATTTATCATTTAAGATGAGCTGTTACTTGCGTCAGACTTTATTTTCCACTGACTATTGAGCCAATAAATGCGGTTTTCTATCCAATTGAAAAGATCCTCCGCAGAGTCAGGACCCCACTCTTCGCCTTTTCTAAGGTCGGCGTCATACTCTTTAAGATATTCACGCTCTGTTTTTATACAGCCCTGTAAAAGCTTCTCCCGGCTCATCTCCGTCCACTTTTCCTTGACAGTAGCCATAAACCAATCCTGCTTACAAAGAATGATAAACCATGGGTTTGAACGGTCGCCTTTTTTAGCCACAAAATTCTTGTCTGTGAAAGCACCAGCATAATATTTCTCAGTGCTGTCATTATATGCCCAGTTAAAATCCCAAGGAGAAGTGAATTTCAGCTTAGGACATTTACTGTCCTTTGAAAAATCGACGCACATATAGAAGCTTCCCTCACCACAGTCATAGTCATGTACGATCTCATAAAGAATATACATATCTCTCACTGAGTCTATATCCATAACGGCAGAAACGGCTTCCTCAGCGGTGGTAACATCAGAGTCAACAAGGTCATAATTTTCATCAAATTTATAATACTTGCCGTTCTCGCAGGCTTCATAAACTATCTTGAACAGATTGTTGAGATACTTGTCAATAAAGTCTATCTGATTTTGCGAATAGAGGTCATTCTTGATAGAATATTCCGCAGGAACGAACTGCCTTGTTTCGCCGTTTATGTCGGTGACAGTGGCATTTTCATAGTCCATGCTTATATAATAGTTATCCTCATCGCTTGTTGCATAGTTGTCAAGCTCAAGATAATAGCCTATATCAGTGTCGGTGCAGCCCTCCGCAGGCTCGGAGATATCCACTCTGTTTGGATTTATCTGACACTGTTCGCAAAGCTCATAAACGCCTTGAAACTCCTCGTTCACATAGAGGTGAACAAGCTGACCGTCTGAGCAGAAATTGCTGTCACCCATGATAGTTCTGCCAAAACGAAATGCGATATCGTTTCTTATCAGATCCCAATCTGATTTCAACAGCACCCAGCTTTTGCACTCTGCGCCGTTATTAAGCCCAAGCATATTTGTCTTTTTATCAAATTTTATCCTATAAGGCACTTTGTTTGCAAGGATCTGACTAACATCGCCGTAATATGCGCTTGAATTTCCTCTTACCTTTATGCCTGCTGAGGCTTCGTTTATCTCCAATTTTTCATCACAATTGAAAACGTCCACCACGCAGGAAGTATACTTCTCCCTTGAAGCTATCATATCGTCAGGGGCAGTTGTGACGCTTATAACAGGTATCTTACTTTCTGATCGTATCTTTTTCTTAAAACTTTCTTTTTCAGCCTTGTCAGCACTCAGGCTTTCATAAGTAGCAGGTTCAGAGTTTATCACCTGTTTTGTGGTGGCAGGGAGAGTTACAACAGGCTCAGTCGTTGTTGTCACAGCCTGAGATTCGGCAGAACTACTCTCTGCTTTTGAGCTTTCCCCTGTTTCTTTAGCACAGCTTGTGAGCATTGCTCCCGTCATGATTACTGCACATACAGCAGCGATAATTCTTCTGTTCATATCATTTCTCATATTATTATCTTTCCATTTATTGTGCATTACACACATATTTTTTATCATATAACTTATTCAATTATAGCACATTGACATAGATAATACAATATGCTATAATCATAAAAGTAAGTGGGATAATTTATGCACTAATACGATTATATAGGAGGTTTTTTGAAATGTTTATACCTGACGATAAAAGATATGACAAAATGATATACAACCGCTGTGGAAAAAGCGGGCTTAAGCTTTCTGCGTTGTCTTTGGGCTTTTGGCAGAATTTCAGCCTGAAAAACAATTTTGAGAACATGGAAAGAATGGTACACACTGCGTTCAACAGCGGTATCACACATTTTGACCTTGCAAACAACTATGGCAATCCCTACAACGGCTCAGCAGAGGAAAACTTCGGCAGGATACTCGACCGTGGCATGAGAGAGTTCCGTGACGAGATGTGCATTTCCACCAAGGCAGGCTATGAAATGTGGGCAGGTCCATACGGTGACAGAAACGGCTCGAGGAAATATCTCACGGCAAGCCTTGACCAGTCTCTAAAAAGAATGGGGCTTGAATATGTTGACATTTTCTATCACCATGTAAGAGATCCCGAAACGCCTCTTGAAGAGACTGCCCTTGCACTTGACAATGCAGTAAGGCAGGGCAAGGCGCTTTATGTTGGCATTTCAAATTACAACAGAGCCGACACAGCCGAAATGCTGAAAATTTTCCGAGAGCTCAGAATTCCTTTTATTGTCAATCAGCCCTCATATTCCATACTCAACCGCTGGATAGAGGACGATAAGCTTGACAGCCTTGCACTTTCTGAAGGCTTTGGCATTGCAGTGTTCTCGCCGCTGTATCAGGGCTTTCTCACAAGTAAATATCTCAAAGGCATACCGGCAGATTCAAGGGTAGGCAGAGGCGAAACATGGATAGGCAATGAGCTTAACGACAAAATGATAGAAAAGCTCAACAAGCTTAATGATATTGCCGCTTCGAGGGGACAGACCCTTTCACAAATGGCACTTTCATGGGTACTTCACAACAAGGCTGTTACTACTGTGCTTATCGGTGCAAGCCGTCCTGAGCAGATAACGGAAAACATAGGCTGTCTTGACCGCCTTGACTTCACAGAAGCTGAACTTGCAGAGATAGACAGGCTTGCGAAGATGTAAATCAGAAAGGTGAGCTTTATGAGCGAAGAAATAGTTTGGACAAAGGAATACAAAGTTGAACGCTACAGAAAAATGAACAAAGATATTAAGAAAGGCAGCGTGCTTTTTGCAGGCTCATCTCTTATGGAGATGTTCCCTATCGAGCAGTTTGCGGCTGAGGATAAGCTGCCTGTCACTGTTTATAATCGTGGAATCGGCGGTTTTATCACTGACGAGCTTATAAAGGTAATGGACGTATGCATACTTGACCTTGAACCTGCTAAGCTTTTTATCAACATCGGCACTAACGATTTGAGCGACTCACGGATAGAAATGTCAACGGTCATGAAAAATTATGAGTACATTCTTTGGAATTGTCAAGAAATGTGCAGTCGGAGAATACCCAAAATCATGGATAGGCAGG
>OHZJ01001114.1_pt1 | contig 10207 bp, 9 predicted proteins | sample 1580411 | NCBI WGS metagenome assembly OHZJ01 (sample SAMEA3882519, study PRJEB24775) | human gut metagenome | biome: human-associated habitat; feature: intestine environment; material: feces | place: Netherlands | collected 2009/2010 | reverse complement strand
GCGCAACTGCCAGATTTCTTCTGGCCCACAGCAGTATATTGTCAGGCAGTGTACGACCTGCACAGGTCATGAAATCTGTGATGCTCTGTATACTGGTGAGCTTCATGCTGTCGCCCTCTTCCTCGTAATCATCGAGGTCAGGTTCATCCTCAGGCATGGTGCTGGCAAAGAGCCTTTCCATCATATACTGCAGGAATCCGTCCTCTGCAGACAGCTTTGTGCCTCTGCCGAGAGCCACCTCTCTCACCCTGTATACTGCGTATCCGTCAGGTGTATTGGCTCCTGAAAGCTGTACCTTTATGTGATTTTCGCCAAGCCACTTAAAAAGGCTAACGAAGCGGGAATCAATACGCAGGATATCTGCACTGGTCACCCCATCACCATCCTCAAATTCAAAGGATGTACGCTTTATCGGATTTGTAAACATACCGAGCGCATGGTGCGCCCACTCCTTTTGCTTATTGTCTATCACAACAATCGGTTTATCGGCCGATGCCTTGGTCTCTGTCGAATGAAATGTCTCATATGTACACTCCGGATGCTCGTTTGCTACCGGTGTATCGCTAAAATCAAATACTGGCATTTTTATTCCTCTCTTTTCGTAATTGTATTCTTCATTATACCCTGTCAAAGGCTATGTCCTGTACCACCTCGCCCGCGATGATAAGTCCTGCCACTGATGGTACAAATGCAAGGCTTCCGGGAATATCCCTGCGCTCTGTGCACTTGTGTTCGGCACCCGGCGGGCAGATGCAGTTGCTTCTGCAGCTTATGGACATATCCTCTATCGGTCTTGTAGGCTTCTCCTCAGAGTATACCACCTTGAGCTTTTTCACGCCACGTTTTTTAAGCTCACGGCGCATGACCTTTGCAAGAGGACACATGCTGGTCTTATATATATCAGCCACCTTAAATGCACTTGCATCCAGCTTATTTCCCGCTCCCATGCTGCTTATGATAGGCACATTTTTCTCCTGTGCCTTCATGACAAGCGCAATCTTTGCTGTGACCGTATCAACCGCGTCAACTATATAATCATACTCTTCAAACGGAAATTCATCAGCATTTTCCGGCAAAAAGAAGCACCTGTGCGTCACGACACTGACATCAGGATTAATATCATGAATCCTCTCCTCCATCACATCTGTCTTGTATTTTCCTATGGTCTTTCGGGTTGCGATTATCTGCCTGTTTAGGTTTGTAAGACACACCTTGTCATCATCGATAAGGTCAATCGCTCCCACGCCGCTTCTGACTAGTGCCTCGCAGACATATCCGCCCACTCCTCCTATTCCAAATACTGCGACTCTTGCGCCCTTTAGCCTATCCATCGCCTCTTTCCCAAGCAAAAGCTGTGTTCTTGAAAACTGATTTAACATTTATTTCTCCTTTTCATCCCTGACCACGCCGACACCGGCAGAAATCAGGAGTCTTACTGTATCCTTAAGCATGCTCCAGTCAGCCTTTGACAGCTCATCGGCAGCCTTTATCATCTCAATGAGCTGCTTAAATGACATCTGGTCAAGGTTCTCAAAATTGGAGTCCGATGCTATTGAAAAAAGCACATTTACAAACTGCTTTCGCTGCGCCTCATCCATGCTGCCTATCCAGTTTCTGAGTGTCTTGTCAAGGCGCACACTGTTTTTGTCCAGCCCATCCGCCTTTATGATACTTCCGCCCATTATCTCCCATGAAAAAGCATCATGCTGCAGCGGCCCCGAATTACGGCTTCTTACCACCTCATAATCGTCCACATGCTCAAGCAATAAGCCAACAATAGACGACTGCGGCAGAAATGTCTCTATTCTGTCAAAAATTCTTTTGTAGCCTGCCGTATATATCATCTTGTGATTGAAGCCCGGCCCGTCAAAATTAAACACCTTAATAATGACATCCTGCACCTCTTTATCCACATGCATGGCGGCAAACACTGCCAGATTTCCACCCTTTGAGTGTCCGCCTATCCACAGCTTTCTTGTATTGATGCTTTTATTGTTGATATTTTCATCATCTAATAAAGCTTTTTCATTTATGGCTTTTTCATTTATGCCCCTATCATCATTGCATATATATGCTGCCACCTGCTTTAAATATTTTTTCGCCTTGTTCTGTCCCGGTGTCTCATCGAGATAGCTTAGATTAAAGTTTTCCTTCCAGCCGACCACGGAATGGTCTGTACCACTGTAGGAAATGAAATATGTGCCGTCAGGCAGTTCTATCGTAACCGCAGAAAACTGCGACTCCTCTTTTTCACTAATATCGTATATATAATATCTCAAAATGCAGTCAGCATAGCGCCTTGAGTACGCCAGCTTTTGAAGCAGCCTCGCGGAGTGGCGGAAAAGATTAGGCATCTGCTCAATCTCATCATCACTGTGGTCCGCGCAGTAAAGGCTTGAAAGCTGTTTTATCGTAAGGTATGACTTCTTTGCATCCGGCATATATGGCTTCATCTGCACATAAATGAGCTGTGAAAAAATCAGTCCGTCCACCTCATTTACATGCACCTCATCAAAGCCTATGTCTCCACGCCAGTCAATATAATCCATGATATCTGCCATACAATGCCCTCCTGAAATATATCTGTCTTATTCATCATAGTGATCTAGGAAGCTGTGCTTTATGCCATCCTTTTTATATGCTACAACCGTAGCCAGATTTACATTCTCCACGCTCTTAAATATATTTGCCTCGACAAAAGGATTCACCTTTTTAAGATTAGCGATGAGCTGCTTTATCTCAACACGCTTTGAGCGGTTTTCCTCATTATTGCAGGTGGTACAGGTATCTGTAAACTTGCAGGCACACTGTATGAAATGCAGACCGTTGTAATCACGCCATGCCTTGATATCGTCCTCCCTGACCAGGTAAAGAGGCCTGATAAGCTCCATGCCCTCAAAGTTTGTGCTGTGAAGCTTAGGCATCATGGTCTGTACCTGTGCACCGTAGAGCATGCCCATGAGTATCGTCTCGATAACATCATCATAGTGATGTCCGAGCGCAATTTTGTTGCAGCCCAGCTCCTTTGCAAATGCATACAGATGTCCTCTTCTCATCCTCGCACATAAATAGCATGGCGATTTTTCGATATCATATACAGCATCAAATATATCTGACTCAAAAATAGTGGCAGGGATGCCAAGGTTCCTGCAGTTTTCCTCTATGACATGCCTGTTTGCCTCATTGTAGCCCGGGTCCATGACGAGAAACTTCACATCAAAATCAAACTTGTTGTGATGCTTAAGCTCCTGAAACAGCTTTGCCATGAGCATGGAATCCTTACCTCCCGAGATACACACCGCAATCTTATCCCCCGGTTTTACAAGCTCATAGGTATTTATCGCCTTTGTAAACTTGCGCCAGATGGATTTCTTAAATTTCTTTCTGATGCTTTGCTCAACATCTGCCTTTATATCGCGCTCTGCCACCTCATCCTCTTTCATGGCATCAAGCAGCCAGCTTATATAGCCTCCCTTTAAGCTTGCCGCATCAAAACCTTTTTCTGTGAGATACTCTGCCACATCCACACTCGTCTTACCACGGCTGCAGACTATGACAAGCTTCTTATCATGCAGCACCCTCTCATCTGACTCTATTTCCTCTGCCTGAATATTGAGTGCTCCCTTTATGGCACCGTGCGCCACCTCTTCCTCACTTCTTATATCTATTATCTGATAGCTGTTACTATCCAGCTTTTTAACTTCTTCTATACTAAGCTGCATTTTATTTCTCCTATATTATTTCCGCAATGACTTTATTTCCTGAAATATCTTGTACTCATAATATGCCGACACCACAAGGATGAGCCCTATCATAATGAGGCTGTATACATCGCGGATTGCTATTCCAAACGCATCACACACGCATGGCACCAAAAGCCCCGCAGTAAAAACAAGCTTTACAAACGTCAAAAGCCTGAGTGAATATTTTCTGATATTGCCCACACACAGCTCCGCTGCTATGTGATTGAGCTTTTCCGGATAATGCTGCAGCCATGTGATTGCAATGTATACAAGCAAAAGCACAAGTATATTGGCCACAAACTTAAATACCTGTATGTGATAGCACACTCCATAATAAATCTGTAAGCCTATATACGCAAGAGCTAAAAGCGCATCTATTGCCTCAAGCACCGCCGAAGCAAAGGTCATATCTCTTTTTCTCATATAAATCTACTACCTTTCATTAACACCTTAAACACGTAAAAATAAGGTAAAACGATATTGTTTCTCTCTAAACTATCTAATTTTATCATATTATGGACTATCTTTCTAGAAAAATTGTGATATAATAATCAGGTTAAAGGAATTTTATTTAAAAATTAATAATACAACGAGGTTTAATCGAAAATGAGCAAATTAACAATACCAAAGAACTATTCTTCGGCACTGAATCTTCACGATACACAGCTTGCCATCAAGACTGTTAAGGATTTCTTCCAGGGCATGCTCGCACAGCGTCTTTCCCTGACACGTGTTTCAGCACCGCTTTTCGTTGATCCTACCACAGGCTTAAACGATAACTTAAACGGATATGAGAGACCTGTTACCTTCGGCATCCTTGAGCAGGGTGACAAGGAGGCTGAGGTCGTTCACTCTCTTGCCAAGTGGAAGAGATATGCATTAAAGAAATACGGCTTCTCTCTCGGCGAGGGCATCTACACAGATATGAATGCCATAAGACGTGATGAGGAGACTGACAATATCCACTCTATATTTGTTGACCAGTGGGACTGGGAAAAGGTCATCCGCAAGGAGGACAGAAACTTAGATTTCCTTGAGGAAACAGTAAAGACAGTATACAAATGCCTGCGCAAGACCGAGCAGTACATGGCTATACAGTACGACTACATAGATTTGATTCTGCCAAAGGATATCACCTTTGTCACCACATCAGAGCTTGAGGAAATGTTCCCGGACAATACTCCAAAGGAGCGCGAGTATTATTTTGCAAAGGCAAAGGGTGCAATCTGTGTAATGCAGATTGGTGACAAGCTTGCAAACGGAGAGCCTCACGACGGACGTGCCCCTGACTATGACGACTGGGCTTTAAACGCTGATATCATCGTATACTATCCTGTTCTTGATATCGCACTTGAGCTTTCATCAATGGGTATCCGTGTAGATGAAAAATCTCTGAAGGAGCAGCTTGACAAGGCCGGATGTCCTGAACGTGCTAAGCTTCCATTCCAGAAGGCTATCCTCAACAAGGAGCTTCCGTACACTATCGGAGGCGGAATCGGACAGTCACGAATCTGTATGTTCTTCCTCAGAAAAGCTCATATCGGTGAGGTACAGAGCTCACTGTGGCCTGAGGAGACAATTAAGGAATGTGAGGAGCATGGTATTCAATTGCTATAATCTGCATACCATACTTTACTGTTTGTTATTAAAAACCTGCTGTGTCAGACAAGCATGACACAGCAGGTTTATTATTTCTTATTTTTTAGTTTTTCAATATGCATCACAAAAATCAGCATAAATGCATGTGCTGCTATTATCTACACAAACATTCTCCACGCAGCCCTGATCTGCGAACTCAGCCTCTCAAACTGCCAGTGGGTATTGCTCTTTATGATACTGTTTGGATCATTTATAGTAAAGCCCTCATCATCATAGCCTGTGATCACCATAAAATGTCCATTGTCTGTGAAATCTCCCGGACCGACATTTACGACTATCAGATTGCCCTCATCAAGCCTTTCTTTAAATGTATCCTCATCCTCCTTTATAGCCTTAGCATTTACGCCGTAGTGCCTGCAACCCTTGCTCATAAGATCCCATGCACTTCCGGAGCCGTCCACACTGTAGCCGGCCTCCTTTGCATACTCTGCTACTGCAAGAGGTGATGCCTGTGCATCATGCGTCAGATATAATACAACCATCGAAAGTGCAGTCGGACCGCAGCCACTCGCCGCAAAATAATTTCCGCTGTACTTTTCATAGCCCCATCTCTTATCCCACTGCTGCAATAGAGGTACTGTATCCTGCGAGGCCTCTGCAGTCAGATCAATGTCATGCTTTTTCGAGTGCTCCTCAGGATACTCATATATGAAGTCAATTGCCTCATCATTCTTCTTCGCAAGCTCCTTTAGCTGCACCGGATACTCTGCACTTTGAAGTATCTCATCAAGCTTCGTTTCCTTGTCAGGCTCGCTGCTTTGCTCCGCAGCGTTTACATCAGCCTCTGAGCTGTTTTGCTTTTTTCCTGAATCCATTTTAGATGCGGTAAGTGAATTATTATTCTTCTGCACATCAACATTCCCTGAGCGTGTCTTATTATCAGCACTTACCGCTGCTTCTGTAACAGGAACCAAAAGCTGCATGCCCACAGCCACAAATGTTATTATGGCTATCGCTGCACAAAGGACTATTGCGCCTATTTTCATGCGCCTGTCACTGTGCCTTGCACGTTCTATGCTTTCCTGCCTTCTATCAGTTTTCTTATATGTCTTTCCCATTGTTTTCCTCTTACTATTACAGCTTATCAACTTCATCCATCCAGATACGTCCGCACGCATCCGAAGGCATCCTTAGGTCTCCTCTCGGTGAGACCGCCACTGTTCCTACCTTTGGTCCATCCGGCAGACATGAGCGCTTGAACTGCTGTGCGAAAAATCTGCGATAGAAGTTCTTAAGCCATTTGAGAATAAACTCATCATCATATTTTCCTTCAAATGCTATCCTTGCAAGGCGGTAAACCTTGGCAGGAGCATAGCCGCAGCGCAGCATATTGTAAAGGAAGAAGTCATGCAGCTCATAAGGCCCCACAAGATCCTCTGTCTTCTGTGAAATCTTACCGTTTTCAGGTGGTAAAAGCTCAGGAGAAACAGGTGTATCAAGCACATCAAGAAGTGTACTTTCCAGCAAATCGCTGCCGCAGGTATCTGCATAGTATTTTACCAGATGGCGCACCAGAGTCTTTGGAACCGATGCATTTACAGCATACATGGACATATGATCTCCGTTGTAGGTCGCCCAGCCGAGTGCCAGCTCCGACAAATCTCCTGTACCTATAACCATTCCGTTTTCCTTGTTTGCGATATCCATAAGTATCTGTGTGCGCTCGCGCGCCTGTCCATTCTCGTATGTGACATCATGCACAGACGGATTCTGTCCGATATCCCTGAAATGTATATTTACGGCATCCTTTATATCCACCTCGATAAATGTAGCTCCAAGGCATTTAATGAGATTTACCGCATTGTCATATGTGCGGTCTGTCGTTCCAAAGCCAGGCATCGTAACTGCCGCGATATCCTTGTGATCCTTTCCCAAAAGGTCAAATGCCCTTACCGTGACAAGCAGTGCCAGTGTGGAGTCAAGTCCTCCTGAAATACCGATAACCGCGGTCTTGCAGTTGGTATGCTCTAATCTCTTTTTAAGCCCCATAGCCTGAATCATAAGAATCTCATCACAGCGTCTGTCCCTGTCTGTCTTATCTGCAGGAACAAAAGGAGCCGGATTTACATAGCGGCTAAGAATGGTATCCTTTACCTCAAGATCAAACTCAGCCCATCTGTGATCATCCTCGACAACAAATGTTGTCATCCTGCGCCTCTCAGTCTCTATTCTTTCCACATCAAACTCGCTGTATATAGTCTCATTTGTAAAGCGCTTTGACTCGGCAAGCACATTTCCGTTTTCACAGATGAGATTGTGTCCTGAGTAGACCACATCCTGTGTGGACTCACCGTCTCCCGCTGACGCATAAATATATCCACAGATTAATCTGGCAGACTGTCCGCTCACAAGCTCTCTCCTGTATATTGCCTTGCCTGTCACCTCATCTGATGCTGATAGATTTACAATCACAGTGGCACCCGACATCGCGTGTCTGATGCTCGGCGGGTTCGGAGTCCAGAGATCCTCACAAAGCTCCACTGCTATCTTAAGTTTTGGCAGCTGCTTGCAGCTAAAAATAAAATCAGTATCTACAGACACCTGCTGTCCATTTTTCAGTGTGACATATGTGCTAAGGTTTTCTCCCGATGCAAAATGCCTTGCCTCATAAAACTCATTGTAATTTGGCAGAAATGTCTTTGGCACCATGGCAAGCACCTCTCCGCGCGATACAACTGCCGCCATATTATAGAGCATGCCGTTTATCTCATATGGAAGCCCTATGAAAAATATGCCGTCAAGGCTCCTGCTGTAATCAGCTATTCCTATAAGCTCATCCTCTGCTGCAGCTATGAGCTTATCCTGCCAGAAAAGATCCTGACAGGTATATCCGGTAATGCAAAGCTCCGGGAAAACAACCACCTTTGCCCCGTTGTCAGTGCACTCCTTCATAAGAGCTTTAATAAGCTGTCCGTTGTATACAGTATCAGCTACCTTTACCTTTGGTGTCGCTGCAGCGACCTTTATATATCCGTCCTTCAATTAGCGCATCTCCTTCAACTCATCCACCGTAAACTCATATGCCTTATTACAGAACTGGCACTTTACCTCAATGCTTTCACCATCTGCGATAATGGAATCAAGATCCTTTTTGCTCAGTGTGGAAAGTGCTCTGCTCACACGCTCCTTTGAACAGTCACAGTGGAAGCGTGTCTCAGTCGTATCTGTGATTTCAAGCCCGAAATCCCCTAAAATTTCCTCAAGTATCTGCTCCGGAGTCAGTCCCCTGTCAAGCATCTGTGTCACCGAATCAATCTCTGTGATTTTCTTTTCAAGCCTGTCCACAACCTCCTCCGGTGTAAACGGCATAAGCTGGATGATAAATCCACCGGCCTGCTTTACGCTCTGGTCCTTATCCACAAGCACACCCAGACCAACCGCCGACGGAATCTGCTCAGATGTGGCAAAATAATAGGTCAGATCCTCAGCTATCTCACCTGTTTTAAGCTCACACTGACCCGAATACGGCTCTTTTAAGCCCATATCCTTTATGACTGTGAGTATACCAAGATCAAGCGCTCCACCCACATCGAGCTTGCCTGCCGCATTGAGTGGCAGCTCAACCTGTGGATTTATGGCAAAGCCCTTTACATTGCCGTGCGAATCTGCTGTGACGGTAAGTCCCTTTGCAGGTCCGCTGCACTGTATCTGAAGAGTTATGATATCATTATCTCCCTTCATCATAGCTCCCATCATGGCTCCCGCAGAAAGAAGCCTGCCAAGTGCCGCCGTCATGACAGGTGTTGTCATGTGATCCTCTCTGGCGGTCTCCACCATCTCCCTTGATGTTACAGCAAATGCTCTGATATTAGCATCCGCCGCTGTTGCTCTTACTATATAATCTGACATAATTTACCTCTCATTATCTAATTCTATCCTTTATGTGCAATTACAGTGACCTTCTCACTGTCACACTTCACCTGATCGTCTGTGTACGCATCATACACTGCATCAAACACAAGTCCCGACTGCTCAAGAAGCTCCTTAAGCTCTGAAATCTCATAGCATCTCTGGAAATGAGTTTCCTCAAACTTCTTGTAGATGTCATCCTCATCCTCTGACTGCTCCTTTATAAAAAGTGTCAGGTCATACTCGTTTATTTTCTCATCGGCATCATAATAATTGTCCCATATAAAGCTGCCCTCATCACGGTTTTCAGCTATGGTATTATCAGCCATGAGCACCTCATATTTATATGGAGTATTGATATCAAATATAAAAATGCCACCCTCTTTAAGACTTTCGCTCACGCAGAAAAAAACTGCCTGAAGATCCTCAGGCTCAAGAATATAATTGATGCTGTCACATGCGCTTACGACGGCACTCACCTTTTCTCCCGGTTCAAACTCTCTCATATCCTGCATCAGATAAAGGATTCTGTCATCCTCTCTCTCAAGCGCCATATCAAGCATGTCAAAAGAATTGTCAATGCCTATCATATCATAGCCTGCATCTGCAAGAAGCGTGGTAAGCTTTCCCGTACCACAGCCTAAGTCCACGACATATCCACTGTCTATGCCATTTGCACGCAGTTTTTCGACAATATATCTGCCCCACACCTCATATGGCACATTGTCCATGAACATGTCATACACCCGGGCAAAACTCGTGTATGCTTCCATAATTACCTCATTTCGTGTTTCTATTTACCGTAACTATTCAGAGCCATCCCACGTACATTCGCAAAACCGCACGATACTCGTGCTTTCCCATCGTTCTCAATGATTCTAATAGTTACTATTAAATATATAATGATATGAGGGTCAAAAGGTATTTTGCCCCTCATTTATGATTAATCAGATTAC
>OHZJ01001103.1_pt1 | contig 10259 bp, 8 predicted proteins | sample 1580411 | NCBI WGS metagenome assembly OHZJ01 (sample SAMEA3882519, study PRJEB24775) | human gut metagenome | biome: human-associated habitat; feature: intestine environment; material: feces | place: Netherlands | collected 2009/2010 | reverse complement strand
TACGCTGGGATGGTGGAACGAACGTACGCCGGGGATGTGACATCGGTTCGGGCAGGGATCCGTCGGCGGATACTGCTAAGGCTCCGTGAATCGGCTAAAATCATTGTGCCAGGGGCTGAACTCGCCTTCGGCTCAAACAGCAGCCCCTGGCACAATAACGCCGATTCCCGCAGCCCAAGCAGTATCACACCTCCTCCACAGCAGCCCGAACCGATGCCACATCCCCGGCTGAAACTCCAACCGCAAGGGACGGAAGCGGACGTTTGCGTCCTGTCCTGAATTGTGAAAACGTGGCTGTATCGGCATAACGCCTCACATGCAACACCGAAGAATACAGCAACCAGTTCGGCACAGCGTCCCACGTCCAACACCGAAGCATACAGACAAAAGTCAACACCCTCCCGTCCTCCACAACCAAGAACTCCTTAAAAAAGGCCCAGGGGTGTGCAGAGGGGCGCGGCCTTGTGCCCCTTTGCGGTTTTCTCACATTCCAATGTGAAGTACCTCTGCGGGCTTCCGCAGCCTATACCTATGCATAAGTCCCTGCGTACTCACGCAACCCTCGTGGGAACTACTTGCCCATACAAAATTTAGAGAATATCTCATTAACAAGGTCTTCCCCAAGTGATTCTCCCAGAATCCTTCCCAAACTCTCATACGCATCCGTCAGATCTATAGAATAAAAATCCTCCGGCATTCCGCTCTCTATACTGTTCTCTACCAGAGAAAGACTCTCCTTCGCTTTCAGAAGTTCCTGCCTGTGGCGCTCATTCGTGATATATACTTCATCATTGAAGTTTATCTCCCCACTGAAGAACATTTCCCGGATTTTTTCTTCCAGATCCGTAATTCCTGTTTCTTCTTTTGCAGAGATTGGAATTACCGGCTGGTTTATTCTGGACTTCAAATCTTCTATATCTATAACAGATTTAAGATCTGTCTTGCTGTAGAGGACAATTGTCTTTTTCTCTTGCAAAATTTTTATGATTTCTTCGTCGTTTTCATCTAACGGTACGGAGGAATCTACGACATAGAGGATCAGGTCTGCGTCTGCTGCCATTTCTTTGGCTTTGGATACGCCGATCTTCTCAACGATATCTTCCGTCTGGCGGATTCCGGCTGTGTCGGCGATCTTTAATGTGATCCCGTGCAGGTTGATGTACTCTTCCAGGACGTCTCTGGTGGTTCCTGCGATGTCGGTTACGATGGCTCTGTCTTCTCCCAGAAGCAGATTCAGCAGAGATGATTTTCCTGCGTTTGGCTTGCCCAGGATTACTGTCCGGATGCCTTCCTGAATAATCTTTCCGTCTCCGGATGTTTTTAACAGGTTCTGTATTTTTTCTTTTTCTTCTGCTACGATCTGTTCTAATTCTTCCGAATATCCTGTCAGATCATAGTGCTCTGGGTCGTCTAATGCCGATTCAATGTACGCTATATGGTACAGTAATTTTTCTCTGATCTGCTGTACGGTTTTTCGGACTGAACCCTTTAATTGGCCTACAGAATTCTTTAATGAGTACTCATTTTTGGACTGTATCACGTCCATAACGGCTTCTGCCTGGGAAAGATCGATCCTTCCATTGAGGAATGCACGCTTGGTAAATTCTCCCGGTTCGGCAATAATGGCTCCGTTTTTCAGCACAGTTTCCAGTACTTTTTTCATAGCCAAAACACCGCCGTGGCAGTCGATTTCTATGGTATCTTCCCCTGTATAGGTTCTTGGTGCGCGCATGGCCATGACCAGAACTTCGTCTACCATTTCTTCACTATCATAGATATATCCATAATGGATCGTGTGGCTTGGAACGTCTTTCAGAGATTTTTTCCCTCCTTTAGAACGGTATACTCTGGATGCGATCTCGAAGGCCTCCGGGCCACTGATCCTGACGATTCCGATTCCCGATGCACTCATGGCCGTGGAAATCGCCGCAATCGTTGTCTCTTCCATTTTTCACTCTCCTTTATCAGGCGGATAAAAACATCCGCATCTGCTATGTAATTCTGCATCAGATAACTGCTGCACAGTTTATCCGGTTAAACGCAAAAATGTTACTCCGGAAAAGCTTTTTACACGCAAAAAACACGTGTTATTCACGCTTTCACCTAGAATAACATCTTCTGTCAGTTTCCATATTTATAAAGCTGATCTCTGCATTCCGAATGTCCGCTGCAGAAATATCTTTTGTTATTTGCTCTTCAATGATTATAAAGAATTGTTGCGGAGATTGCAATGATAATTTTTAATTTTCAGTTCCATACAAAAAAGCCGTACCCACGGAGCTTACGCTCCGGGATACGGCTTATAGCTTTACCGGTGGATCATCAATTATTGCGTTTCAGTTTTACTACTACATGTCTGTAAGGTTCTTCTCCCTCACTGACTGTCTCTACATAGCGGTTGCCCTGCAGAGATGCATGGATGATTCTTCTCTCGTATGGATTCATCGGCTCCAGAACTACCGGTTTTCTGGTTTTCTTTACCTTGAAGGCGATTCCTCTTGCAAGGTTTTCCAGAGTTTCTTTACGGCGGCGTCTGTAGTCCTCTGTATCAAGCTTTACACGAATGTAAGTAGACTCGCCTTTGTTTACTACAAGGCTTGTCAGATACTGAAGAGAATCCAGTGTCTGACCTCTTTTTCCGATCAGGATACCCATATCCTCACCTTCAAAATCTACATCCAGAGAACCGTCAGCTGTGTTGTATTTCGATGTGATCTCCACTTCTCCAAGATCCATGGATCCGAATACATCACGAAGAAATACTACTGCTCTCTCCTCAACCTCTTTGATCTTCTCCGGATCAGTCAGGATCTCTACCGGTCTGCCCTGCTTCGGTGCTTTTTCACGTGTTTCCTTTGGCTGGCGCTCCTTCGGAGCTCTCGGCTGTTTCTCACGTGCAGGTTTTGCTTTACCCTGGGAATCTCTTGCAGGTCTTTCCTTCGGTGCTGCAGCCTTCAAAGGTGCCTCTTCAGATGTTTTCTCCGCCTGTACAGACTCTGTTTTTACCGGTTTCTTCTCCTTTACAGGAGCTGCCTTCGGTGCAGATTCTTTCTTTACATTTGGAGTAAAAGGCTTGTCTAATTTCTTCTCTTCTTTAATAGCGTCCAGTTTCACGGACTCTACCAGTTCATCGATCTCCTGCATATCAGAAACTGGCTCGATTCTGCGAACTTTGATCACGGCAGGTTTGCTGCCGATTCCGAAGAATCCGGAGCTGCCTTCACTGATAACCTGAATATCAAGCTGGTCACTGGAAGTTCCAAGCTCAAGACACGCTTTTGTGATAGCTTCATTCTTTGTTTTTGCTGAAAACTGAATGTAATCCTCCATTACGAACCCCTCCGTTCCTGATTATTTCTTCTTATTTCTCTCATCAAAGTCTCTTACGAGATTTGCTTTGGCTGTGATGCTGCCTGGTTTTGCATTTCTTGCCTTCTCATAAGCAGTATCAACCTTCTGTGCTCTGTCTGAAGCACCGTTGTTTCCGCTGTTACCCTTATTGATCACAGGTTTATTGATATTCTTGGCGGACTGATGAGCCTGATTGGTGATCTTCTGCGGCGGAAGTCCTTCCTTCGCACGCTTCGCTTCGATCTTCTTCATATTCTCATTAACCAGATCATCAATGTTCATCTTATCAAGATGACGGTTGATGGCAAACTGCTGGGCACTTCGCACGACAGCACTGGCGATCCAGTAGATACCAAGACCAACCGGGAATGTGAAACAGAAGAATGCAGACATCAGAGGCATGACCATGTTCATGGTTTTCATGGAGTTTGCCATTGCACTGGCCTGATCATTTCCGTCTGCCGGCTGTGTTGCAGCCTGTGGCATAAGCTTCAGGTTCAGCATCTGAGTTGCCCATGCAAGAACCGGGATCAGAAGTGCTACGATCGCAAGTAACAGAGAACCATGATTTTTGAAGAACTCCATGATATAGTACAGCGGCTGATCTGCGATATTCAGGCCACAGAAGCCCTGCATCTTGGAAATATTTCCGGATGCTTTTGTGATCGCATCAGAAAATCCTGAAAACTGATCCATCTGTGCCAACTCTTTCCACTGGGAAGGAGAAAGTGCATACAGAAAATCAACAATAGAGTTACTTGTAGCATTTCCGGCACTATCCATAACGAGACGCACTCGTGTCATGGAATGGTCTGTGATAAACTGCTGCAAGATATCTGTGTATCCGTTTACAGCTAACAGGTTGTCAACTACACCAGTAAAAATGTTCTTTACACTTCCAACGTAAGCAGGAATCCGGTAGATAACCTGATACAGAGCAAACAGAATAGGCATCTGAATGGCTAACTGTACACAGCTACCGGTTGGAGAAACACCATATTTCTGATAAACAGCCTGGGTTTCTTCGTTCATTTTCATCATGGAAGCCTGATCCTTTTTACCCTGATATTTCTTCTGGATCTTCTGGATCTCAGGCTGCATGATCGCGCTTAACTTGGAGAATTTCTGCTGCTTGATCTGCAGCGGTGTCATAAAGGCAAAGATAAGAATACTGAAGATAATGATACAAAGACCAATGTTCTGGATTCCGAACAGGCCGTCAAGCATCTTATATATGCCATCCATGATCCATCCCATCACAGACGCGATCTGTCCGATAATAGGAGTTCCGGTTTTTGTTGCTAAAAACAGTTCCAAATTCATTTCCTCCTAGACTTCTTATTCAATTGTAAAAGTCCGGTAACTATTTCGCCCCGGGAAAAAGAGGCCAAACAGTCACAAAATAATTCATGGCACAGGGTCATAGCCTCCATGGGAAAAAGGATTGCATCGCAGAATCCTCCATGCCGCAAGAAGACTGCCCTTGAATGCGCCATATTTTTCGATTGCTTCCAAACCATATTGAGAACATGTGGGAATATAAGGACATTTCGTTCTCTTCATCGGCGATATATATTTTTGATAGAGTCTTATCATCTTAATCAGAAATTTCTTTATCATGTTCATTCCCTGTTATATGATGCTTTTTTGCAAGATGCATAAAAGCACTCTCGATCTCGTGAAAGCCTTTGCCCTTGGCTGAAGCTCTCGCTACTACTACAATATCAAGGTTACTGTCAAAATCTGTTTCGTTGAGACGATAACTTTCTCTGATCAGTCTGGTGAGTCTGTGGCGAACCACACTATTCCCTACTTTTTTGCTTACTGATATTCCCAGACGATTCTTCATGTGCTGATTCTTCAGCACGTACATCACCAGAAGCCGATTTGCGTACGATGTTCCGTTCTGATATACAACTTTAAAATCTTGATTCTTTTTTAAGGACTCTGATCTGATCAAACGGATCCTCCTTAATCATACCGCCTGCGCGGATATTTCTCCGGATAGAAGAAAAGACCACATAAATGCGGTCTTACAGCTTATGCTGATAACTGTTTTCTTCCTTTTAATCTTCTTGCAGCTAATACTTTACGTCCGCCCTTTGTGCTCATGCGAGCTCTGAAGCCGTGAACTTTAGCTCTGGATCTCTTTTTTGGCTGAAATGTCATCTTCATAGGTAAAGCACCTCCTTTATCTATTTTAATAATTGTTATGAAATAACTTATCATTCAGAACATCGTTTCAATTATATAAATAAACCTCCTTTTCGTCAAGTAAAAATTGCAAAAAACCCGATAAAATCAGGGGTTTGAAAAATACCGCCTGCTTCGTGGTTTTTATTTTTTATCATTATGTGGATTACGCTTATGGTTTACGTAACATTATCCACAAAATGTGGATAACTTGTGGATAACTAGTGGATTACCAGTAAAACTATCCACTTTTTCAGGATGATTTTTTATAGCATCTTCAAAAAATCCCTTTATTTGCGGTATTTTGACAGTGGACAATTTTATACACATAAATTCTCCGTATTTTCCACACCTCGTTAACTTATGGAAACCGATTTCCCAGTTATACACTATTTTCCACCCTAATCCACAGTAATTTCCCCAAATTATCCACATTGTTTTCCCCAAAATCTCAACGTTTTCCATTGCTAAAACCCCATTTTCATTGTAATATATAAAAGGATATCTGTCTCCAGTCGCAGACTGGGGTTATTATATTACTCATGGGAGGAAAAAATGGACGCTGTTATTGAAAAATGGGAGGAGATCCTGCAAACTGTCAAATCTGAATATGAGGTGAATGATGTCCCTTTTAATACCTGGCTTAAGCCACTGGAAGTTTATGAGGTTGACGGAAGTCTGATAACAGTGGCAGTTCCTTCAGAACAGGCGGCAATTGGTGTCAATTACATCAGTAAACGCTACAAAATACCTCTTCAGGTTACAATCTGTGTACTGACAGGCATGGAAGAATGTGAAGTGCGATTTGTTCTGAAAAAAGATCTCCTCGAGAAAGAAGAAGAAAAAAAACCTTCCTATGATAAACAGAATCATGATACACGTTACGAAGAAGCTCATTTAAACCCAAAATATACTTTCGATACTTTCGTAGTAGGAAGCAACAACAAATTCGCCCAGGCAGCAGCACTCGCAGTTGCCGAATCACCAGGAGATACCTATAATCCTCTGTTTATTTACGGCGGAGCCGGTCTCGGAAAAACGCATCTTATGCATTCCATCGCTCATTTTATACTGGAACACGACAAAAACAGCCGGGTTCTCTATGTAACCAGTGAGGAATTCACAAATGAACTGATCGAAACCATCCGAAACGGAAATAACACGGCAATGAGCAAATTCCGTGAAAAATACAGAAATATCGACGTTCTTCTTGTCGATGATATTCAGTTTATTATAGGAAAAGAATCCACACAGGAAGAATTTTTCCATACATTTAACAGTCTCCACAGTGCCAAAAAACAGATCATCATATCTTCCGATAAACCTCCGAAAGATATGGAAATCCTGGAAGAACGTTTCCGTTCCCGGTTCGAATGGGGTCTGATCGCAGATATTACGCTGCCAGATTATGAAACTCGAATGGCGATCCTTCATAAAAATGAAGAAATGAACGGTTACAGCATCAGTGAAGATGTTATCAAATACATCGCTACCAATATTAAATCCAACATCCGTGAGCTGGAAGGTGCTTTCAACAAGGTCATGGCCGGAGCCAAGCTTGAGAAAAAAGAAGTTACACTTGAACTTGCAGAACAGGCACTGAAAGATATTATTTCTCCGGATGAAAAAAAGGTGATCACACCAGAATACATCATCTCCGTTGTTGCAGAGCATTACGGAGTCACACCTGCGGACTTAAGCGGAAACAAACGAAACTCAAAAATCGTCATGCCACGCCAGGTTTCTATGTATCTCTGCCGCGAAATCATCTCCACACCTTTGAAAAATATCGGAAAAGCGCTCGGAAACCGTGACCATACCACCGTTATGCACGGTATCGAAAAGATCGAAAACGAATTGCAGAACGACGATAACTTAAAAAATACCATTGATATATTGAAAAAGAAGATTAATCCACAAGGTTAGGGAAGTTTTCCACATTACTGGTGTATAACGTGTTGATTGTATGTGGAGAGATGTGTACAACTTTTTTGCCAAAACGCGGCGGTAATTTTATCCCCGGGTTATTCACATGCGAAACTACCACTTTTACACAAAGTTATCCCAACGGAAAACCCCTGAAAACATCAGGCCTGCGGGAGTTTTTCACAAAATCTGGCCCCCTACGGCGGTTACTGCGGATTTTTTCTATAAATATATTTATAAAAACCACAAATTGTTCAGAAAGGGAGTTATACACATTATGAAAATCATCTGCTCCAAATCAAGTCTGTTAAAAAGTGTAAGTATCGCACTCAAAGCAGTTCCATCAAAAACCACCATGCCAATACTGGAATGTATCCTCATGGATGCAACAACAAACCAGATCAAATTTACCACCAACGATATGGAACTGGGAATTGAAACAATTGTTGAAGGTACTATTGAAGAAAAAGGAAGGGTTGCTCTTGATGCAAAAATATTCTATGAAATCATCCGACGACTTCCTGATAACGACATTACCATCAAAACAGACGAAAAATATACAGCAACGATTACCTGTGAAAAAGCAAAATTCAATATTCCTGGCAAATCCGGAGAAGATTTTGCATATTTACCAATGATCGAAAAAGATGAACCGCTGACAATTTCTCAGTACACGCTGAAAGAAATGATCAGACAAACCATTTTTTCTATCGCTGTTAATGAGAATAATAAACTGATGACAGGTGAACTTTTTGAGATTAAAAATAACTGTCTGAAGGTAGTTTCTCTGGATGGACATCGAATTGCGATCCGAAAAATGCCCCTTAAGAGAGAATATTCTGACCGTAAGGTGGTAGTTCCGGGAAAAACTTTAAGTGAGGTAAGCAAGATTCTTTCCGGTGAAGTTGACGATCAGGTAAGTATTTACTTCACAAAAAACCATATTTTGTTTGAATTTGACCAGACTATGGTAGTTTCTCGACTGATTGAAGGAGAATATTTCAGAATTGATCAGATGCTTTCCAGTGATTACGAGACGAAACTCAAAATCAACAAAAAAGAATTCCTGGATTGTATCGACCGTGCAACGCTGCTGGTTCGTGAAGTTGACAAGAAACCAATTATCATTAATATCACAGATGATGATATGGAACTTCGGATCGATTCTGCAATGGGTTCCATGAATGAAGAGATCGATATTGAAAAAGAGGGTAAAGATATTATGATCGGTTTTAACCCGAAATTCCTGATCGATGCCCTTCGTGTTATTGATGATGAAACGGTAACAATTTATCTTGTGAACCCGAAAGCTCCCTGCTTTATCCGTGATGATGAAGAAAATTACACGTATCTGATTCTTCCGGTAAATATCAACCAGAATCAGGCAAGATAATAGTTTGTACAATATAATGGACAAAAAGACAGCAGGAGATTTTTCTCCATATGCTGAAAAACCATGTGGCCGGCGGCGCGTGTCCGCTGGTCGCGCACATTACAAAAACAAGATAACTAAAGGATAAACTCCGGAAACTGCCAGAAGGAGGTAATTTAAAATACCACCTTTTGGAAAACGCCGGGAATGGGGGTATTTAATTACCACCACTGAGCAATATATTGGAAAGTGTTAACCAAATCCAGGAAAGAAAATTTAAGAGGGAAAAAAATTGGAGATCAGAATTAAAGACGAATTTATCAAACTTGGCCAAGCTCTGAAGCTGGCAGGAGTTGTGGAGGACGGCGTTGAGGCAAAATATGCGATCAATGACGGACTTGTTCTGGTAAACGGTGAGGTTGAGAACCGCCGTGGCCGTAAGATCCATCCGGGAGATACGATTTCCTACGATGGAAAAGATATTTATGTAATTGGGTGAAGGAATGTACATTGAATCCATCAGATTGAATAATTTCAGGAATTATGAGTTGCTGGAGATGAATTTTGATCAGGGAACCAATATTCTCTACGGTGACAACGCCCAGGGAAAAACCAATATTCTGGAGGCGGTTTATCTGGCCGGAACCAGTAAATCCCACAAAGGAAGCAAGGACCGGGAAATGATCCGCTTCGAGAATGAGGAATCCCATATCCGAATGATGGTAAAAAAGGGCGATCTTTCATACAAAATAGACATGCACCTCCGGAAAAACAAAGCAAAAGGAGTTGCCATTAACGGGCTGCCGATCCGCAAGGCAAGAGAGCTGCTCGGTGTGGTAAATCTTGTGTTTTTTTCTCCGGAGGATCTTAATATTATCAAGAATGGACCGGGCGAGAGAAGACGTTTTCTGGATTCAGAGCTTTGTCAGCTGGATGGAGTTTATATTACGGAGCTGGCAAGCTATAATCACATTGTGAACCAGAGAAACCGTCTTCTCAAAGACTGTTATATGAACCCGGGATTAAAAAGTACGTTGGATATCTGGGATATGCAGATGGCAGATTACGGAAAAAAGATCATTGAAAAAAGAGAAGAGTTTGTGGAAGAACTGAATGAACTTGCAAAAGGCCTCCATAAAGGTCTGACCGGTGGGCTGGAAGAACTGGAGATCCTGTATGAACCAAGTGTAACTGCAGCAGAATTTGAACAGAAACTGGCGCAGAACCGGGACAGGGATCTTCGGATGAAGCTGACATCTGTGGGACCGCACAGAGATGATTTCTGCGTAAAGGTCAACGGGATCGACATCCGGAGGTATGGTTCCCAGGGGCAGCAGAGGACTGCGGCCCTTTCCCTGAAGCTTTCGGAGATCTATCTGGTGAAGAAAAAGATCCGGGATACACCAGTTCTTCTGCT
>OHZJ01001099.1_pt1 | contig 10300 bp, 8 predicted proteins | sample 1580411 | NCBI WGS metagenome assembly OHZJ01 (sample SAMEA3882519, study PRJEB24775) | human gut metagenome | biome: human-associated habitat; feature: intestine environment; material: feces | place: Netherlands | collected 2009/2010 | reverse complement strand
ACCCATCCCCACAAAATGGTAATTTTTCTCAAAAAAAACACCAAAAAATTTGCCTTTTCAGTTAGAAAGCCTTTTTAACACCCTGGAATTTAAACTTTTGTACCTTTGCATACGAAAAGAAAACATCAGCAAATAAACGAGTTATGGCAGAATCAAGAGGCAAAAACAAGAACCTCGTGGAAGCAGGAAATCCGCAATTATTGAAGAAATTAGTGAAGAATGACACCGAATATAGCCTATATTTGGAGTATCAGATGGGGTATAATCGGGACAACGGCACGTCCATTCGCAAGAAGGAAAGTCTGTCGCTGTATCTTTTGGCATCTCCCCGTACACCCATCCAACGACAACAAAACAAAGAGACGCTGGAACTAGCCAAGAAGATTCGTTTCGAGCGTGAGCAAGAGTTTCTGGACAACCGCGAGGGCTATCGACTGAAGAAAGAGAAAGGCATCAACTTCCTCGACTACTACCAGTCGTACATCAGCAACTACTCCAAGAAAGACATTCGCATGATTCAGATTGCCCTCAATCGTTTCCATGACTTTCTTGCGGAGTACCATCCGTTGTTGAAAGACTTCATCCGGCCCGACGCCATCACTCATGAAATGATGGTGAAGTTTGCCGAATACCTTCAGACTCGTAGTGTGGGCGAAGGGGCAAAAAGCATCTTGCAGCGATTCAAGAAGGTGGTGCGTTCTGCCGTTGACCAGGGCATCATGGCGAAAGATCCATGCAAGGGAGTTGTCTGTGTCGTTGATGACCAGGTGCTGAAGAAAGATGTGCTCTCACAAGAGGAGATTCAAAAACTCATGGATACCCACTATCAGTTTGAGAAAGAGAACGTCCGTAATGCTTTCATTTTCTGCCTCTATACAGGTATGCGTTTCTGCGACGTCAAAGACCTTCGCTATTCTAATATCGACTATGCCAACAAACTCCTACGCTTTGAACAGGACAAGACTAAAGGGCACTCTGCCCGTAGTTGGGTCACCATCCCCCTCAATGATGGACTTATTCATCTGGTAGGCAGACCAAAAGAAGGAGAGACAAAGGAATCACTCGTTTTTAACCTCCCATCATACGAAAGCTGCTGTAAGTCCGTTAAGCGATGGGTGAAGCGTGCTGGTATCAACAAGCACATCAGCTGGCATTGCGCTCGCCACTCCTTTGCCGTGAACATCCTCAACAACGGTGCTAATATAAAGACCGTTGCTAGCCTTCTCGGCCATAGCGGCTTGAAGCACACTGAGAAATATACCCGTGCCGTTGACAAGCTGAAAGAGGATGCCATCAACAGTCTACCGAAACTCAACCTCTAATCAATGTGGCGGCGAAAAGAAAAATATTTCTCCTTTCGCTAGCACGAGATAATCGTGATGGTGAAGCATGTTTAGTCCACTTTGTGTATATATCGCAAAGGCGCAAACCAAACCGCCATTTTCTCAGTCAAAAAAGTGGCCAGGAGAGCAATTAAGTGAAAATTTTTGCTAATTTAAGTGATATTCTGCACTGTTTCTCGCTGAAAATGGTTACCTTTGCAGCATAACAAAAAGATATATATAACGATGGACAAAGACATCAATCGCATTAAAGTGGTTCTTGCGGAGAAGAAGAGAACCAACAAGTGGCTTGCGGAGCAATTGGGCTGTGCTCCTACTACTGTGTCAAAATGGTGCACCAACTCTTCACAGCCACAAATGGAAACGTATATAAAGATTGCGAAGCTATTAAATATTGCAATAGAAGAATTAATAAACAAAGAATATGTTAACTCGGTGTTTCCTGAGAAAAAAGAAGAGTTGATAATTTATAAGGATATTCATTGAGGATGACATGGGCAATTTGAATTATAACAAGATCGAAATAAAGTCTAAAAGAGTCCTAGCCGTCGTTGACGAGCTTAAAGACCAGTATATGGAGGCAGACAGGACCTGTCGTCCGTGGATTATTGGTTTTTCGGGTGGCAAAGACTCAACAACTCTCTTAATGCTCACATGGATTTCCATGCTTTCTCTACGAGAAGAGGGGAAAGAACTTAGGCGTAGGGTTTACGTTGTTTGTAATGATACAATGGTGGAGAATCCCGTTATCGATGAATATGTTTCTACGGTGTTGCTCAAAATTGAGAATGCAGCATTTGAGCAGAAACTGCCGATTCAAGTAGTAAGAACAACACCACAGCTAGAGGATACTTTCTGGAGTTGCGTCATTGGAAAGGGGTACCCTGTACCCAACAATTCCTTCCGTTTCTGCACAGACAAGATGAAGATAAAGCCTACCTCGAAGTTTATTACAGATCAAGTTGTGGCAGATGGAGAGGCTATCGTGCTTGTGGGTACACGATTAGCAGAGAGTCAGCAGCGCGAACGCTCAATCAAAAAACATGAAATCAAAGGGCACCGCTTGTCGAAACATCCATTAAATCCCAACACTTTTACTTATGCCCCCATAAAAGAACTAATGCTCGAAGAAGTATGGTGGGTTATCAATTCCATCCCTTCACCCTGGGGATTTGACAACAAAATCCTTTTCCAGATATACATGAACGCCTCTGCTGATGACTACGAGTGCCCTACCGTTGTGACAAATGATAGTCACCGCTCATGTGGTCAAAGCCGTTTTGGGTGTTGGATTTGCACAGTTGCCAAAGAAGATAAGTCGATGACTTCACTAATCAGAAACGGATTCACGTGGATGACACCACTTTTGGAATATCACGATCGTCTTGTGGAGAATCGTAACAAATCTGAATTGCGTTTGCCAACACGTCGAAATGGTCAATCTGCTGTTGACGAGACAGGCCACAACCAAGGAAACTACACTTTCGAGTATAGGGTTCAGATGTTGCGAGAACTACTGGAGACGCAGAAAATAGTGCAAAAAGGACATTCTAGCGTAAGGCTGATAACTAGTCAGGAACTGATAGCTATCCAGGTGATTTGGTTTCGCGACGGTTATTTCAAACCAACGGTGAATGACATTTATAACGATATTTATGGCTATAATATTCCCAATTTAGAGATTGGATTGCAGGAGCGCTTGATCCTGGAAAAATCATGCACAGATTCCAAGCACTTCCAGTTGATACAGGAACTGCTTGCCCTGCAAAAGAGCAAGGTGCTGATGATGCGCAAGTTTGGACTCCAGAACGATATAGACGAGCAGTTGGACAGATTCGTAAAGAAAGGAGGTCAGTATGCTGATTGAAAGCATTACCCTCAACAATTATCGCCTTTATGAAGGTGAGAATGTTATCCAATTCCGCTTTGACGAAGCCAAGAATGTTCATTTGATTTGTGGTGAAAACGGCTTTGGTAAAACCACGCTGCTTCATTCTTTGCTATGGTGTTTGTTTGGCAGATTCGTTGGCGATGTGCCAGTTTCAGGCCAAGAGACCAACAGCAGCTATGCTGCGATGCAGAAGGAAATCCTGAATCAGAATGCAGCCAAGCGATTTGAAGAAAAAGCGACTCCAGAGATTGTTGCGCTGATAAAAAAGAACGGTTACACCAATGACTACGAAGAGATTAAGAAAGACAGCGTCTATAGCGTTGCCATCTGCTTTGCAGAAGTTGGTATCCCCTCAATTCCTTGTCAGAAGATAGTTGTTACCAGAAGCTATGATTCACTCTTGCAAAAAGAGGATGTGGAGATTCTGATAGATGGCGTCAAGAATGAACTGACAGATGAGATTGGCCCAGAGGTGTTCATCAATGACTTCATCCTCAATAAGGATATTGCCAAGCTCTTCTTCTTTGACTCAGAAGAAATCGTATCACTGGCAGATACTGGTACCATTGCAGAACGTCGTAAGTTGAGTAAAGCTTACGAAGAAGTTCTTGGTATCAGAAAGTATGAAGAACTGAGGAGTAACCTTGAAGGTTTGCGTCTGCGCTATCGTAAGAAGTCGAAGGATATTGGGCTGAAAGACGAGTTGGAAAAACTGGAGGCAGAACGTGAGGGTGTATCAAATGAACTGACCAAGCTTTCAGATTCTCTGACAGAAATAGAAACCACTCTGACAAACCTGAGAGAACAAGATGGCCAGTTGCAATTACAGCTTTCTCGCGAAGGTAACTCAGTTAAGACAGAAGAACTTCAGCGCGTAAAGGCTGTCATAGAGAAATGTAAGAAAGACGATATTGAGATGAAATCTGCCTTGAAGCAGTTCATCGACTATGCACCATTTGCCATTTCTGGCCAGTTGTTTGCTCGTGCCTATGAGTTGGCAAAAGCAGACCACGAAGCAATAGCCAACAACAATACTGCTACTGCGCAGAACAGTGTCTTGGATGCTTTGAGCAAAGAGATGAAGGGACTTCTTGATAAGATGCCAGTTAATAAGGACTCCAAAAAGGATGCCCACACCCAACTGGAAGCTATCATCGAGAAATACAGAGGACGTGCTTGTGATAGAGATATTCAAGTAACCCTTACTGATGATGAGTTTGCAGAGGTTGAAGCTGTTTACAACAGTCTGACAACGACCTATCGTATCGAATTTGAAGCATTGGCAGAAGCCTATCGCAAGAACAAGATTACCTTGGAGCGCAATGTCAAAAGACTGTCAAACATCCAAAGCAAGGAGAGCGATGAAGTGATTAAAGGTCTGCGTGACAACAAGAATAAGATAGAAGCAGAAATCAAGGCCAACGAGGAGAAACAGCGTTTAGGCCACATCAGAACTGGCGAGTTACAATTGACAATAGAGTCTTACGACAAAAAGATAAAAGAACTTAGTCGCAAAATCAGCGTTGACGATGCTGACGAAGCAAAGGACAAGTTGGCTAGCGAACTCATTACAGAACTTGATACCTTCCTGCTTTCGTTGAAGAAGAACAAGAAATCGTCTCTTGAACTTCGCATCAAGAATACGCTGAACACACTGATGCACAAGGAAGATTTTATCAGTCATGTGGAAGTAGAACTTGACTCTGACACGATGGATATCAATCTGTTCTCATGTGATGGAAACGTCATCAATAAGAATATGCTGTCTAAGGGCGAAAAGCAGCTTTATGCTACTTCTATCCTAAAAGCACTTGTGGACGAAAGCGGAATTCAGTTTCCAGTATTCATTGACAGCCCGTTGCAGAAGTTTGACAAGAGCCACTCTTCGAAGATTATCAGCGAGTTCTATCCCTCCATCTCGAAGCAGGTTATTTTGTTTCCACTGTTGCACAAGGAATTGACTGAAGCAGAATACAAGACTCTGCTACCCTTTGTTGAAAGTGCCACACTTATTGTCAATGACACTTCGAGGTCATACTTCGACGCAGCTAACGTGAATAACTTAATGCAAAAGAATTAGAATCAATGATAGGCCAGATAAAGACAAGTACAGAAAATAGGGAGCGTGTAGCGAGGCTGACAAGAAAGTTTGGTCTTGGTGCAGAGAATATCATTGCACGTATAGCCATCGCTTACTCATTGAAGCAGGGGAATCATTTTGACCCGACTAAAGTTAAGGACTCTGGCGGTAAAGAATATAGCAGGAATGTATTGTTTGGAAATTTGTTTCCGCTGTATCTCTCTATGATTTGCGAACACTACCAGATAAAGAGTACAGACAAGGATTTGCCCCGATACTTCAAGTTGCATCTTGATGATGGCTTGGAACTGATAGATAAAGATGTAAAAGATAATCCCAATTTGGTAGGATTCGATTATTTGTTTGACAAAATTCATGAAGGATTGAGCGAGATATGATAGACATCACCCGGAGAATGGAATACGCTGACGTGTTCGACTTTGATAAGTTCCACGAGGTGTTTAGACAGCAGGTAATTGCTGCCAAGGGGGGTGAGTGCATAATACTCGCGTCATTCATCGATGACCATCATGAAGTTTGGCATGATTATAGACTAACCAAAACTACCAAAATTGCAGATGTTTTAGCAATTGAGGTTGCTGAAATGTATGGGCTCTATCCAGATCCTGATGACAGAATCATACTGCCGAAGTATAAAAAGCAACAGGTAAAAAAGGATACTGAACCTACCATTCGGGGATTAGCAAAGGAATTTTTAGAGAGTAACGCTAAACCTCAAAAGTTACAAGCAATTCTCGACTATGTCAATAGTCACCGTAAATCACCGACAACGCGACCTAATTTGAGCTCATCGCTTATTCAGGACAAGAATGTATTTGTGCATTTTAATGATGCTAATACATGGGGACTGCTTAGTAAACCATATAAGAACCATTCAACTTGCGGTGAAAGTGACATCATTAATTATGGCCATTCTAATGATGCCGTTTGGTGTGCACGTGAAGAATCAATTTTTCGAACAGATTTATCGTCTCAGAACTATGAGTTCCGCTATTCATCGAAACGCGAACATAAGCCTACGGAATTTTTCACAAAGGCTTTGATTAATAGTTCGCATTTAGATTTAGGTCTGGGCTATTTCAGTAGTGCATGCTTCAATGTACTCGCGTGTGGCTTTGCCCATTTCGTCAAGAATGGTGGCAACATGCGCATGTATATCAACCCCAGTGTTACAGAAGACGATTACAAACTATTGAAGAATAGCGATTACGAAGGTTTCGAGCAGTATATGATACAGTCATATGACAGGCTATTGAAGATATTCTCTCGACGTGATGAACTATTTTTCCGCTGTTTATCGTACTTGATAAGTCAGCATCGTATAGAGGTTAAAATCGTCATGTTAAAGGAGGATGGTATCGCTCATGAAAAGTTTGGCATTTTTGCTGATACAGAAGGAAACGAGGTCGCTTTTAATGGCTCGATGAACCTTACTGCTTCTGGTCTTACAAAGAATATTGAGGCTATAGACACCATCTGTTCTTGGCGTAGCGATGACGATCGCGAACGCATCAAGGGATATCATGACGATTTCGAAAGTATATGGGAGAATCGGAATCCAGACATCATGGTATTCCCAGCTGAAGAGTTCTGCAATAGAATACTTGTAACCTATCCAACGTCTGATATAGACGATTTGGTGAAGTTGGAAAATGTGGTATGAAGGAACTGGAACAAGAGAACTATCTTGCTACTGTAGATGAACCTCACTTTCCATCTAAGTTTAAGGATGGGCCACGTCCTTATCAGATAGATGCCTATCAAGCATGGAAAGATCGCGGCAAGCGAGGTGTGTTTGCAATGGCTACTGGTACAGGTAAAACCATCACTTCACTCAATTGTGCTCTTGAAGAATATCGTGACGATGATTTCTATAGATTGCTCATATTGGTTCCTTCACTTGCACTTGTGGAACAATGGGGCGATGAGGTGCGTAACTTTAACTTTAGGAATGTGATTAAGGTATCGTCAGAGAATGCTCAATGGAAAGTAGAACTGGCGAAGATGATTATGAAAATGGGACTGGGCAGAAATGTAAACTATGTCATCATTTCAACCTACCAATCCTTTGTTATGAAGGATTTCCAGGTCATGCTCCCCAAACTTTCAAAAGGCACTATTCTCATTGCTGACGAGGCCCATAATATTGGTTCAGCATCAGTAAGGAATGCATTCCACGCATTGACGATTGAAAGGCGTATCGCATTGTCTGCCACGCCAAATCGTATCTATGATGAAGAAGGAACAAGAGAGATTGAAAGCTTCTTCAATGATACGCATCCCTACACCTATAGCTTCTCGATGAGTAGAGCTATCAAGGAAGAGCGCCTGATGCCATATTATTACTTCCCATATCTTGCCAGACTTGAAGATGACGAGATGGTAGAGTATGCAAGAATAACCAGACAACTGGTGCAGATGTATAACAGCAATAAGGGTGGATTCACTGATCCTGAGAGGGCAAGAAAACTATTATTGCTCAGAAAGAATCTGTTGCACAAGGCACGTAACAAGATGGCCGTATTCCGTCAGATATTGCAGACTATTGGCGAAGACAAACTCAAATATTGTTTCGTCTATTCAGCTGCAGGTAAACGTACAAGGCTGGATGAAGTAGATGATGAGCGACTTGATGAATATATTTTGAAAGAAATGCAGGCTGTGTTGAAACAGACATTCCCTAATGTGACCTGCAACTCATATACTGGAGAAGACTCAAAGGAAATGCGGCGCCAGAAACTCGCTGCATTTGCCGAAGGTCGTCTTAATGTGCTATTTGCAAAGAATTGTCTTGATGAGGGTGTAGATGTGCCTCGTGCAGAATATGGCATCTTTACATCAAGTACTGGCAACCCTCGCCAGTTCATACAACGACGAGGAAGATTGTTACGCCGTCATGAAGACAAAACGTTTGCATACATCTACGATATGGTAGTGGTGCCCAATTTCCATTCGCCTCATTATGACCGTCGGTTCTGGACAATGGAGAAGAATCTGGTGGAAAATGAGATGCGAAGAGTGGCAAACTTTGGCTACCTTGCCAGCAACTACTATACAGGAGCATTGAGTATGCTTGATGAAGTAGTCCGATTTTATGAAATCAATTTGGACGAAATGGTGTTGAACGAAGAAAATCAAAATTCATAATTATGGAACCACAAAGAATATTTGAAGAGCTGATGAAGGCCGATGAGCTTCAGACGCATTTGGGCATTAGCAAGGAAAATGTTGTGAAGGCCAGCTACATGGAGGTTTCTAACAGTCCTATGATAGAAGTTATCAAGGATGTCATCAATGGCGTCGCTAATAATAAAGCGACGAATACTGTATTCCAAGGAATATTAAAGAAAGTGTCAGACTAAAGCAGTAAAGATTATGGGAACACTTATCAAGTCTATCAGCTTTCAGAACTTCTATAACTATTATGGAAGTTATGAGGACAACACCTATACCTTTACAGAAGGCATAAATATCATCAATGCCGATAATAATATGGGTAAGTCAAAGTTCTATAACGGATTCTTGTGGATTTTGCGAGATGAAGTATATGACTCTGATGAAAAAAAATACTACCCTGTATCGGTATCGTATTATAAGATGATGTCTGCTAAGGCACGTCATGAATCAGCAGAGTTGGAAATGGGCGTGCGTATCATTTATGAGAATGATGGAAAAACCTACAATGTTTGCAAAAGTGTTATATGTAAGAAACAGGATGAGGACTGGGTTTATCAGGCAAGAACAGATGTTATGAAGACAGAGGGGAATGATGATTTACCCTTATTGGATAAAGACGAAAAATTAACAGCTATCCGTTGCCTTATTCCTGCAGAAATGGAAAAATACTCTTTGCTACAGGGAGAATCGATGGAACGACTTGTTGACCTTTCAACACTTGACGGACTCGAAAAGACCATAAACGTTCTGGCAGATATTAACAATCTTATCAAAATGTGCGGTCTTGCGTCTGATCTTGTAAAACAAGCGAAAAAGAGTTATCAAGATGAAGAAAAGCGTAACAAAGAAGCTGATGATGGTATAATCCGTTTACGCCAAGAACGTGACAATTACGATAAATGGATAGAAGAAGCCAAAGAAAAGATAGAATTGGCTCGAAAGGAATTAGTTGAAGCAAAAGAGAAGGAACAACAATACGAGTCAGAGTTCTTCTCCAGCAAGAAACGTATACAACTCAGGAAAGAGTACGATGAAGAATGTCGTAAACTCAAGGAACTAAAAGATACCCATGAGCAACAAGAGTTATCTATTACAAGTAGATTGTTTGACGAAAATTGCCCTTGGATTTTATTTGGCTTGGATGATGAAACTAGCATTTTTGATGACCATCGCATTACTTTGACTAAACAGATTACTAAACAGGAAATTCAAGACAATCCCGACATAATGTTGCCAGAAGGCTCACCAGATGCACCTTCACTGAAACGTATGCTTGAACACCAATGGTGCGAAGTATGTAACCGTGAGGCTCTACGTGATTCTGAGCCTTGGCTACATATAAAGAAGGTAATGGAGCGCCCTAAAAAACCAATGCGTGTTTCAGATTCATTTATGCAATTTTATGGGGATATTCAGAAGTCAACTGGACGCTATGAAACCACCATACCCAACATTGCTGCTGACTATAACAACTACATGTCCGACATATTGGATTTGGAGGACAAGATTGAACAGCAAGGAATTATTGTGGAAACTAAAGAAAATGAGTTGACACTTGTCGGGTCAGAAAATACAACTGATGAAGATGATCGTCGAGTTCTTGCTGGTTATAACCTAGCAAAGAAAACACAAGAAGAGAAAGCAGAAGAGATTCGACGCTATTCGAGCAAAATAGATCTTTGGCAGAAAGGGCTTGAAAAAGTGAAGAAGGAACTTGATAAGCGCCAGGGTAGTACTCCTATTAGGAAAGCCAAACAGCTTTATGAGGACATGCAAATAGTTGAATCT
>OHZJ01001072.1_pt1 | contig 10511 bp, 7 predicted proteins | sample 1580411 | NCBI WGS metagenome assembly OHZJ01 (sample SAMEA3882519, study PRJEB24775) | human gut metagenome | biome: human-associated habitat; feature: intestine environment; material: feces | place: Netherlands | collected 2009/2010 | reverse complement strand
CAACTGGCAGTCTGCCATTTTCGTGTACATAGCAAACCAGATCATACGGAACTTGCAGCTGCTTTGCTGCTTCGTACAGTTCATCTGTCCGCATGGAAGTCAGCCGTGCAATTTCCTTGTTCATCATTCTCATGTGCCGAACAGCCTGTACAATATCGCCAGTACCCGGTTCGCCCTTTGTCCGAATCATGGTTGCACCTTCTGCAATTCTCCGCAGAGCTTCGCCCAGATCCTTTGCACCGCAAACAAACGGAACTTTGAATGCAGTCTTGTCGATGTGGTGTACATCGTCAGCCGGAGAGAGCACTTCGCTTTCGTCGATGTAGTCGATTTCGATTGCCTGCAAAATCTGTGCTTCTGCAAAATGGCCGATTCTGCACTTTGCCATAACCGGAATGCTAACAGCATTCTGAATGCCCTTGATCATCTTCGGGTCGCTCATGCGGCTCACGCCACCAGCGGCGCGGATGTCGGCGGGGATGCGCTCCAGGGCCATGACGGCGCAGGCGCCAGCCTCCTCAGCGATGCGTGCCTGCTCGGGGGTCGTTACGTCCATGATCACACCGCCCTTCAGCATCTGGGCGAGGTTGCGGTTCAACTCTTGTCTGTTCTGTTCCATGATTTTATTTTCTTTTTATGTTTAATATTCTGTTTGGGTTGGCAGCGAGACTGCTTCGGCGAGGGCATAGGAAAAGTAGGCCAGAGGTGGAAACCCCTGACGCAGCTTGTGGGAAGCGAGGGCGCTACTGACGCGCCTACTTCTTGTTCTGCCGTCGAAAGTCGCTGGGTGTCATTCCCGTCAGTTTCTTGAAAAACTTCGAGAAATGGGCTTGTGAAGTGAATCCGCAGCCGTAGGCTATCTCCTGGAAGGTGTGGGTCGTCAGCATCAGTTCCTGATGGATGCAGGCCAGCAGGGTGGTGTCGATGATCTGCTTCGGGGTCTTCTCCCCCAGTTTGCGGCACACCTGCGAGAGGTAGCGGGGCGAAACGTTGAGGCAGTCGGCATAGAACGCCACGTCGCTATTGGTCTTCGCATGCTGCTCCACTGCCGAGACAAACGCCTGGTAGAGTTCCATGCTTCGTCCCTGTGGCTCCGCCGTGCGTGCCATCATTCCCTTGGCAAACCGTGCGGCCCGCTCCTGTGCCTCCTCGATGGAGAAGTTTTGGCTCAGATAGACCGCCACCGCACTGCAATAGGTGTTTTGTGCGCCGTGGAGCGTGTGCTGTTGTGGGGCGACGAGCGTACAGAGCGGGATGAGGCGACGCTGGATCTGTGTCAGCACGTCCTCGCCCATCAGTCGGTCGCCTTTGGCCGAGACCGAAGCAGGGGCATAGACCACGAAGCGCGGACGGTAGCGCAGGATTGCGTCGATGATGACGTCGAGCGTTTCTACCGAACGAATCAAGCCCACCTTGATCACTTGCGGCTCGATATCGTTGACCACAGCCTCGATCTGGCTGCGGACCACGGCAGCGGGGAGATCGTAGAACTCCTGGATGCCGAGGGTGTTCTGCACCGTGATGCACGTGATAGCCGACATGGCGTAGCCGCCCAAGGCCGATATGGTCTTCATGTCGGCTTGCACGCCAGAGAGGCCCGTGCCATCGGAACCCGTTATCGTCAGTATCGTGCTGCTCTCTTTCACGCATGCAAAGGAACGCATTTTACTTGAAACGACCTAAAAAAGTTCCCTATTTGACAACGGAAAAGCACGTTTGGCAAAACTTTCCCCTGCTTTCAGCTCCCTGCTTGTGGCTTTTCTCGCCTTTTCGTAGTAACTTTGCAGCGAGAAAGTGATAAGCCAACGATGCAGAAACAATTTTCAAGAACCCAGTTGCTCTTGGGGCGTCCTGCGCTCGAGACGCTCGCTGCCAGTCGGGTGGCCGTCTTTGGCGTGGGCGGCGTGGGCGGTTATGTCGTCGAGGTGCTGGCCAGGAGCGGTGTGGGTGCCATCGACGTGATCGACAACGACCGTGTCTGTGTGACCAATGTCAACCGCCAGTTGCTTGCCACCCTTTCCACGGTAGGACGCCTGAAGGTCGATGTGGCCGAGGAGCGCATCCATGCCATCAATCCCGAGTGCCAGGTGCACAAACTGCCGATGTTCTACCTTCCGACGCGGGCGGACGAGATAGACCTCACCCAATATGATTATGTGGTGGACTGTATCGACACGGTGACGGCGAAGCTCGACCTGATCCGTCGCTGCCATGCTCTCGGCGTGCCCCATCTGTGCTGTCTGGGAGCAGCCTTCAAGCTCGATGCTACGCAGTTTGAGGTGACCGACCTCTTCAAGACTATCAACGATCCACTTGCCAAGGTTTTGCGCAAGAAGCTCCGCAAGGAGAACATCCGCCATGTGAAGGTGGTCTATAGTCCGGAACTGCCCTTGGAGGGCCTTCCGCAGGAGGAGACAGACTGTGCGTTTCGGGCGCGCTGCCCAGAGGCCGACCAGCAGCGTTGTGGGTCGGAGCAGGGAGTCCCGGCCTCCAACGCATGGGTGCCTGCCGTGGAGGGACTCATCGCAGGGGGCGAGGTGGTGAAAGATCTCATCGCACGGGCAGGAACCCTGCGTGTTGCCCCCACAGAAGGGACGGAGGCATAGCGACGGGTGGCCACGGTCCTCAAAGACTGCCAGGAGGGCAATCAGTAGTAACGACCATAGAGATAATCCATCAAGATGAAAGCATATACTTATATAGAAAAAGGAAAGTTTGCCCTGACGGACAAACCGAGACCGACGATACAGGAGCCCACCGACGCCATCGTGCGCGTGACCTTGGGAAGCATTTGCTCCAGTGACCTTCATATCAAGCATGGGAGTGTGCCAAGGGCGGTGCCGGGCATCACCGTGGGCCACGAGATGGTCGGTGTGGTGGAGGAGACGGGAGCCGATGTCAGGGGCGTGAAGGTCGGCGACCGCGTGACGGTCAATGTGGAGACCTTCTGTGGCGAATGCTTCTTCTGCAAGCATGGCTATGTCAACAACTGTACCTCGCCCCATGGCGGCTGGGCTTTGGGATGCCGCATCGACGGTGGACAAACGGAGTATGTGCGCGTGCCGCTGGCTACGCAGGGATTGAACCGCATTCCCGATGGTGTGACCGACGAACAGGCGTTGTTGGTCGGCGACGTGCTGGCTACAGGCTTCTGGGCAGCACGCATCAGCGAGATCACGGAGGAGGACACCGTCCTCATCATCGGGGCTGGCCCTACGGGACTCTGCGCCCTGCTCTGCGTGATGTTGCATCGGCCACGGCGTATCATCGTCTGTGAGTCATCGGCTGCGCGCCGCGATTTTGTGCGGTCTCACTATCCCGACGTCTTGCTCACCACGCCCGAGGAGTGTGAGGCAATGGTCAAGGCCCACAGCGACCATGGAGGGGCTGACCGTGTGCTGGAAGTGGCGGGCGCCAAGGACTCCTTCCGTCTGGCTTGGCGGTGTGCGCGTCCCAATGCCATCGTCACGATCGTAGCCCTCTATGACGAGCCACAGGTGCTCCCCCTGCCCGATATGTATGGCAAGAACTTGACCTTTAAGACAGGAGGTGTGGATGGGTGCGACTGTGAGGAGACGCTCCGGCTGATAGCGCAGGGAAAGATCGATACCACGCCGCTCATCACCCATCGCTTCCCCCTCGCAAAGATCGAGGAGGCCTACCGCCTCTTTGAGAACAGGGAGGACGGAGTGATCAAGGTGGCTATCTATAATGAATAGGCAGGCTGATATTTTTTCCTCATTTTTCTTTGCGTGTTTGTTGAAAAACTCGTACCTTTGCAACCGTTTTCAAGCAAGTAAAGCCTCTTGTAACTTATCAGTTTTACGTTTGGAGTGAAATTAGGCGGACAATGGAGTCCTCGCTGCTTTAGGAAACGTCCTTTATGATTCAGGGCAAGTTACAGACATCGCAAAGTTATTCTTTTCGGGTAAACAACAAGGTACACAGATTTCACAGTTGGGGAGTTTGTGTACAGATATAGTGTGTGCTTGTGTGTAGGAGTGTCCGTCGTTGTTAGGCGGACGCTAACTTGTGCATAAGCACTCCATGTTTTGGCCATCCATGTGATGGCAGTTGATAATCAAACCTTTTTATGAAGCAGACAATGAAAATTTGGGCTGTGACCCTTGTGGGCATGGCCTCGGTCTTTGTGCCCTCTGCGCTATGGGGACAAAACCAAAGTTTGACAGGACAGCTCCAGCAACTCTTTGATTGTGCGGAGCAAAACAACGCCTCGCTGATAAGGATGCGTGCCGCTATAGCGACGGCAGAGGCAGGGGAGGAGACTGCACGTCTAGCCCAGCTCCCCGACGTAGAGGCGCAACTCTCCATCTCCTATCTGGGTGATGCTCGCTTGTGGAATCGCACGTTTGGCGAGTCCATGGCCGCGCCGATGCCACATTTTGGTAACAACTTCCTGCTGCGTGCCGAGCAGGTGGTATATTCGGGCGGAGCCATCACTTGTGGCATACGACTGGCTGAGCAACAAACCAAGAGGCTCCGTCTCTCTGCCGACGAGCAGCGCCAGCGGGTACGTTTTCTCTTGGTCGGCCTCTACCTCCAACTTCATAGCCTCCGCCATCAGGAGACGGTCTATGCCACCAACCGCGAACTGGCTCTTCGGCAGATCGAACTCATGAATCATCGCCGCGAGCAGGGGGTCTCCCTGCGCAACGACATCACTCGCTACGAGCTGCAGCTGCAGCAGATAGCTCTGGGGCAGACCACGGTCAGCGACCGACAGAGTGTCTTGACGAAGCAGTTGCGGACGGCTTTGGGCACGGATAGCGTGCCGCTGGCGATGCTCTCCGATGATGCTTTCGAGGGTGTGGGAATGGCTGTCGGCAGCGAGGAGGACTGGCTGCGGTTGGCCGTAGAGCAACACAAGACGTTGCAGCGGTCGGCCTTGGCGGTGGACATCAGCCGCACGCAAGAGCGCCTTGTGGAGGCGGAGCGTTACCCACAGGTGGCGCTGGTGGCGGAAGACCATCTCGACGGGCCGATCACCATCGAGGTGCCACCCATCAACAAGAACTTGAACTATTGGTTTGTTGGCATCGGCGTGCGCTACAACCTGGCGTCGCTCTACAAGACGAAGCGCAAGGTGCAGCAAGCAAAAAGAGCCACGGCCGAGGCGCAGACACAACTCACGGTGGCGCAGCAGACGATCGGCGACGACGTGCATGCCGCCTATGTTGACTTGGGCACGGCGCGATCGGAACTGCAGACACGCCGGAAGGCCGTGCAGCTTGCGACGGAAAACTACGAGGTGGTGGGCAAACGCTATAAGAACGGACTGGCCCTTATCACCGATATGACCGATGCGGCCAACGTCAAACTGGAGGCGGAGTTGGCCCTGGTCAGCGCGCGCATCAACTTGGCCTATTGCTATTATCGGTTGAAATATGCCTGCCAATGCTTGTAGAAGGGCGCAACACAAATGGGGGCTACTGCTCACACAAGCGTCCTTGATTGTTCAAAGAAATAACGCTGGCCGACTTCTTGAGGTTAGCATGACATGAATATTTAAAAAAACATGATGAAAAAAATAACGATACTTCGCAGTTTCTACAATCTCATCGTCCTGCTGCTGCTTGCTGCAGGCGTCTATCTGGTCGTCAACCACTTCGTCCATTTTGGTGACGGGGAATTTACGGACAATGCCACCGTGCAGCGACAGATCACGCCGGTCAACACGCGTGTCTCTGGTTTCATCAAGGAGATACGTTTCGAGGAGTTTCAGCAGGTGCACAAAGGCGACACGCTGGTCATCATCGAGGATAGCGAGTTTCGCTTGCGCCTGGCCCAGGCTGAGGCCGACTTGGCCAATGCCTTGGCTGGCAAGGAGGTGACTGCCACGGGCATGCAGACTACCGACCAGAGCATTCGTGTGGCTGACGCGGGCATAGAGGAGGCAAGGGTGCAACTGGACAACGCCCGTCGCGAGGAGGAACGCTATGCCCAGTTGTTGAAGGACGACGCGGTCACGCCGCAGCAGTATGACCAGGTACACACAGCCTATTTTGCCGCACAGGCCCGCTACGAGCAGGCTACTCGGAGCATAGGGACGCTCTCCTCTGCGAAGCAGGAGCAGGGACACCGCGTCAAGCAGAACAAGGCGGGTATAGACCTGGCCCGATCGCAAGTGAGGATGGCCCGACTCAATCTCTCCTACACGGTGATCACGGCTACCGCCGACGGCGTGGTGGGCAAGAAGCAGATCCACGAAGGACAACTGGTGCAGCCGGGACAGACGCTGGTCGATATAGTTGATAACACCGACCTGTGGGTGGTAGCCAATTTCCGGGAGACGCAGATGCCCCATATTTCTGTGGGGAGAAAGGTGCGGATGACGGCTGATGCCGTTCCAGGCGTGGTGTTCTGGGGTACTGTCGAGCGTATCAGCGATGCTACGGGATCGGCCTTCTCGCTCATTCCGCAGGACAATGCCACAGGTAATTTTGTCAAGGTGGAGCAGCGCATTCCTGTGCGGATTCGCTTCAAATCGCGTCAGAACATCCAACGCCTGCGGGCTGGGATGAACATGGAGTGTACTGCCCTCTAATGATCTTTGTGCTATGACAGAAAAGAAAACAGGTGGAGGCGAGCCCCCGATGGTCTTCAGCATGCCGATGTTTCACGATTGGATCCCCCGCTGTATCCGTCCGTGGCTATATATAGTACTGGCCTTCTGTTTCCAGTTTTCCAACGGCATGTACCTTGGCGCGATGAATCAGGTCGTCGGCCAGTGGGCAGTGATGCGCGAGGATGTGCAGATGTGTCTCTATGCCACGCTCACGGGGATGGCCCTCTACTTCGTCGTCTTGTTTCGCATGAAGTTTCGCTTCACCAACCAGAAGCTTTTGATGAGTTCCGCCCTCATCATCTTCCTTTGTCAATGGTTGGCTACGCTGCGTCTTCCGCTTCCCCTGCTTTGGGGGCTCTGTGTGGTTTGTGGCATGGCGAAGATACAAGGCACGTTTGAGTGTATGTCGAACATCCAACTCTGGATGACTCCCAAGCGCGATTTCGGTGTCTTCTTCCCTTTGCTCCATATCATCCTGCTTGTCTCTATAGAATACTCGGGCTTTTTGGCTGCATGGTTTGCCTATGAGATGCATTGGGAGTATATGCACTATTTCGTTATGTTGCTCATGCTACTGGTGCTTCTGGTCCAGGCGGCACTTACCCGTCCAGTCCACGCGATGCCCAAGATAGTGCCCCTACGTGGTATCGACTGGTTGGGTGGTGTGCTCTGGATGGCATTGTTTCTTCAGTCGGCTTGGTTGCTCTGCTATGGCGACTGGCTCGACTGGTGGCACTCTCCCCAGTTTCGCCTGGTCTGCGGCACGTCGATCATCACCTTTGCCGTCTGCTTGCAGCGCATGCTCTTTCATCCCCATCCGTTCTATGAGCCAGCCATGTGGCGTTATCCCAATGTGGTGCCGATTATCCTTCTCATCGGCGTGGTGGAGGCCTTGTTTTCCTGCGAGCATGTGCTGGAGATGGTCTATTACGAGGAGGTGATGCACTATGACGACTTGACCACAGAGACCTTGGCCCAATGGTCGCTTCCGGGCATCCTTGGAGGCAGTTTGGTCAGCTTGGGGTGGCTGAAACTGATGCGTTGGAACGTGTATAAACTCATTGCCTTCGGGCTGATGTTTTTCTCCCTCTATGTGGGTGGATACTATGTCTTGCTCGACAGTGGACTGAATATCGAGATGCTCCGCATACCGCTGATGTGTCGTGGATTCTCCTATGCCGTCCTCTGTATCGCCTTCATGTGGTGTCTGCACGAGATGATGTCGTTTGAGCATTTCTTCCAGGCCCTCTCGATATTCAATGTCCTGCACATGTTTGTGGGAGGGCTGGTAGGTGCTGCGCTCCACTCCTACGGCATGAAATACTACATGGCCGATGGTTTTGCCCGTTGTTCCCAGTATATAGACCGTGTGCGGATGTCTGCCTCTCCGGCCGATTTTTCCTCTGTCGTCTCGCGTTTGGTGGAAGGCGTGATGGCGCAAAGCGTCAAGATCCTCTTCGGGTGGACCTTGCTTGCTGGGTTGTTCTTCGCCCTGCTGATGTTGCTTTGGGACATACCGATGGTGCGCCACCAGATCAAGCATATCCCCTCTTGGCCGCGTGTGGGCATGGGGGTGTGGCGTGGCTACCGTCGTCAGCAGAAGTTGCATCGCTTGCGCGTGATGCGGAGAGAGGCGGCGAAATAATAGTCTCGGCAGAGAAGAAAAAGAAATGGGGACTGACCTCGTCAAGAGGCAGTCCCCATGATGGTAAATGGTGGGAATAGTGCGAGGGCGTCGGCCTAATTGGCCATCTCGGATATAAACTGGATGCGTACCAACCGTATCTCCTCTTCGGTGTAGTCCTCATTCAGTTCGTCCATCGCCTTGTCGATGTCGTCCGTATCGCTTTCCATGAAGTAGTCGTAGATGTCGTCTATCTGATCCTCGTCGTACGTGTCATCGAGGTAGTAGTCGATGTTGAGCTTTGTTCCGCTGTCCACGATATCATCGAGCTTGTCTATCAGTTCGTCGAAGTCGAGGCCTTCGGCGCGTGCGATGTCGTCGAGGGACAGCTGATGGTCGATACTCTGGATGATCTTCACCTTTTGCATCGACTTCTTCGCCACCGTCTTGACGCGGTACTCTTCGGGACGGACGATATCGTTCTCCTCGCAATACTTTTTGATCAGGTCGCAGAACGGTTGGCCATAGCGCTTGGCCTTGCCCGCTCCGACTCCTTGGATGTTGAGCAGCTCCTTCTCGTTGATAGGATAGATGGTTGCCATCTGTTCCAGGGAAACGTCCTGGAAGATGACGTAAGGAGGGCGCTCCAGTTTGCGGGCCATATCGTGGCGCAGGTCCTTGAGCATGGCGAAGAGTTGAGGGTCGAACACGCCGAAACCGCCTTCGCCTCCCTCCTCATAGTCCTCGTCCTTAAACTCTGCGTCCATGACCACCTGGAAGGGCTTCGGGCTTTTCAGGTATCGCTTGCCTGCTGCGGTGAGTTTCAAGATGCCATAGCTCTCGATGTCTTTGCGCATATAGCCGTTGAGCAGTCCTTGGCGGATCACGGGATTCCATATCTTCGGGTCCTCGTTTTCTCCCTCGCCAAACTCCTCCAGCTCGTCGTGGTGGTGAATCCTGATATCATCAGTAGCCCTGCCTTTCACGAAGTCGATGAGATACTCCTGCTTGAAGTTCTCCTTGAGCACGCCTACGGCCCGCAGGACGATGGCGAGCTGCTTCTCCGCATCAATCCTTTGCTTGGGGTGTACGCAGTTGTCGCACATCCCGCAGTTGTCCTTCGGATACTCCTCTCCGAAGTAGTGGAGCAACATTTTGCGGCGGCAGACCGATGACTCGGCATAGGCGGCTGTCTCCTGAAGCAGTTGGCGCCCGATGTCCTGTTCGGCGATCGGCTTGTTCTCCATGAATTTCTCCAGTTTCTTGAGGTCCTTGTATGAGTAGAAGGCCACACAAATGCCCTCCTTGCCGTCGCGTCCGGCGCGTCCCGTCTCCTGGTAGTAGCCCTCCAGCGACTTGGGAATATCGTAGTGGATGACAAAGCGCACATCGGGTTTGTCGATACCCATGCCGAAAGCGATCGTGGCCACGATCACATCGGCCCGCTCCATCAGGAAGTCGTCCTGATTGGCCGCACGTGTCTGGGCGTCCATACCGGCGTGATAGGCCAAAGCCCGGATGCCGTTGGCTACGAGCAACTCCGTAAGCTCCTCGACCTTCTTGCGGCTCAGGCAGTAGATGATGCCGCTCTTGCCCTCGTGCTGCTTGATGTAACGGATAATCTCCCGGTCCACATCGTGCTTGGGCCGGATTTCGTAATACAAGTTGGGGCGGTTGAACGACGACTTGAATACCGAAGCGTCGCTCATACCCAGGTTTTTCTGGATGTCCATCTGCACCTTGGGGGTAGCCGTCGCCGTCAGGGCGATCAGGGGCGCCGTGCCGATCTCGTTGATGATCGGACGAATGCGGCGGTACTCCGGACGGAAATCATGCCCCCATTCAGAAATACAATGTGCTTCGTCCACTGCATAAAACGAAATATTGACTTGGCGCAGAAACTCCACATTTTCATCTTTGGTCAATGACTCTGGAGCCACGTAGAGCAATTTCGTCCGGCCATTACGGATATCGTCTTTTACCTGGTCGATAGCCGACTTGTTTAATGAAGAATTGATGAAATGAGCCACTCCGTCTTCTTCGCTGAAGTTACGCATGGCATCCACCTGATTTTTCATTAATGCAATTAAAGGAGATATAACAATTGCCGTTCCTTCCATGATGAGTGAAGGCAACTGATAACATAATGATTTTCCGCCACCTGTAGGCATTAATACAAATGTATCGTTTCCCGCCAGCAAATTACGGATAATTGCTTCTTGGTTTCCCTTGAAAGTATCAAATCCAAAATACTTTTTCAGTACCTTCCTTAATCTCCAAGGTGCAATCAATGGACAGCTC
>OHZJ01001068.1_pt1 | contig 10532 bp, 9 predicted proteins | sample 1580411 | NCBI WGS metagenome assembly OHZJ01 (sample SAMEA3882519, study PRJEB24775) | human gut metagenome | biome: human-associated habitat; feature: intestine environment; material: feces | place: Netherlands | collected 2009/2010 | reverse complement strand
ATGCTGACTACCAGCAGTACCACGCCAACTCCAATTGCCACGAAGTCCCTTTTCTCAAAAGGTCTCTTCATATACCACGTTCTCTTCTTATCCTTTCCGAACCCACGCAACTCCATTGCATTAGAAATAGTATCAATCCGATTCAGGCTGGTGAGGATCAGCGGTAGAAGAATATTCACCGAATTCTTCAGCCGGGCAAAAAAGTGCTCGTTTTTTCCAAGTTCTACGCCCCTTGCCTGCTGAGCCTGGCTGATGCTGTGGTAGTCACGCTGAATGTCTGGAATGTATCGAAGCGCAATCGCCACAGAATAACCCACTTTATAGGAAATTCCAATACTGTTCAGGCTAGCAGCAAACTCACTTGGGTTCGTTGCAGAAATAAACAAGATTGCAACCGGCAGCGCAACAAAATATTTCAGAGAAATATTCACCATATAAAACAGCTGCTCTGCAGTCAGATCATACCGCCAGAACAGGTGGCAAAGCACATGTCTGGTGCCATACAGCGTCGTTCCCTGGTTAGGATCAAACAGGAAAATAAACAGATTATTCAACACCAGAAATACCAGCATAAAAATCATCATAAACCGCACTTCGCGGAACTTAATCTTACTCAGTTTAAACGCCGCCAGGCTCACCGCAAACAGCCCAAGCAGTACCCACGTATTATAAGTGATCATACTTGCAAAAGTAAAAAGCAGGAAAAACGCCAGTTTGGTGGTACCTGTCAGCTTGTGTATCACACTTTCCCTTGGCAGATAATTCAACACTGTCTTAGCGGCCATGGCTTCGCACCTCCCTGTCCTCCTCAATAAAACGCTGCACAAACTCTTCCGCCGGACTGATTCCCAGCTGGTTCGCCAAGGTAAAAAGACTGGTCTCCTTCAGTGCCGCCTGACGGATCAGCTGTGGATCACAAAGAACTGCTGCCGCGCTTCTATCCGCGATCAGCCTGCCATCTGCAAAAACCAGTGCCCGAGGCGTATATTCCAGCATCAAATGCATATCATGGGTAATCATCACAATGGTATGACCTTGCTTCTGAAGACTGTCCAAGAAATTCATGATATCTGTGTAAGTCTTGTAATCTTGACCAGCCGTTGGCTCATCCAAGATAATGATTTCAGGTTTCAAAACCAAGATAGATGCAATGGTCACGCGCTTTTTCTGACCAAAGGAAAGCGCAGAAATGGGCCATTTACGAAAACTATATAGGCCACAAGTCTTCAGGACCTCATGAACACGCTCTTCAACCTCAGTCTCTTCAATTCCTCGCAAGCGCAAACCAAGAGCCACCTCATCAAAAATCATAGTTTGGCTAATCATCTGATTTGGGTTTTGCAAAACAAAGCCTATACGCTCTGAACGCTCGGCGATGCTATCCTGACTGATATCCTGACCCTTGTAAGTTAATTTCCCTTGACTAGGGACAAAACCGCATAGAGCTTTAGCAAGCGTCGACTTTCCAGCTCCATTTTTACCGACAATCGCTAGTCGCTCACCTTTTTTCAAGCTAAAAGACATATCCTCTATAATCGCTGGATTATCCCCATAGGAAACGCTAAGCCCCTCAACCTTCAAAATAGAATCACTTGAACTGTCTCTTTTATCTTTCAAAACGCTATCTGGGATACCTAATCCAGACAAATCCAAAGCATCTAGTTGGCTAAGATTTTGTGCTCTAGTTGTATCAAATCCCAACTGACGTAAAACCGTCACATATAGAGGTTCGCGAATCCCATTTTCCAGTAAGAGAGTACTTGATAAAAGCTCATCTGGGCTACCGTTAAAGAGAAGTTGCCCATCATTGACTAGCAAAATACGGTCAACGGGACGATAAAGAACATCTTCTAGACGGTGCTCAATAAGAATTGTTGTAGCTCCCACCTCCTTGTGAATTTTATCAATGAGGTCAATGGTTTCCTGTCCTGATTTAGGATCTAAATTTGCTAGAGGCTCATCAAATAAAAGAATAGGGCTCTCATCAATCAAGACTCCAGCCAAACTAACTCGTTGTTTTTGGCCACCTGATAAGTCTTGAGGGCGGTGATTAAAAAGAGAAGTCAAGTCTAGACGTTCAGCCCAGAGTGCTACCTTATCCTTCATCTCACTTTGATCAGCACAATCATTCTCCAAAGCAAAAGCCAAATCCTCGGCTACTGTTAGGCCAATAAACTGACCATCTGGATCCTGCAATACCGTAGATACCGACTGTGACTTATCATAGATAGATTGCTTGAAAATATCCTGACCATCTATCCTTACCTGGCCTTTTGCCTGACCTTTATGGATATTAGGTATGATACCATTGAGACACTGAGCAAGGGTCGACTTTCCGCTACCAGAAGGGCCTAAAATGAGCACTTTCTCGCCTTTGGCAATATCAAAGCTGATATCTTTAAGCGTCGCTTCTGCTTGCGCATCATATTGAAATGTAAACTGATTAAAACTAATGTATTTATCCATGTTTCTACTAACAAAGAGAAGAGATATCAAAGCAAACTGACAGTCCCACTCTCCTATGATTCATGCTAGTCTTTGGTAAGACTACCAGATTGTGTACGTGAACTAGCATAGATGGCAAGAAGGAGTGTTCCCCCAATTGCAATTGTAATAAAGTTAGCTACGCCAGCTACAAAACTTTGTGCATAAAGATATGACCAGGCTTGAGCAAATTGGATTTTATCACCGATTGGCGTAACTACACCATAAGCAATAAGCAGTCCTAATGCTTGTGCTAGATTGAACCAAATCATACTCATTACAGAGAATTTACCCATTGTTACATCATATTTTTTACCAAATAGGCCAATAACAAGACCTGTAATGCCACTTGCAAGAACCCAAGCCCATGAGATATTTCCGTATTGAATACCATCTTTAAGCGCATGTCCAATGAAGCCCATAAAGAAACCTGTAATAGGCCCAAAAATCACTGAGAATAGAGCTTGAACAGCATACTGAAGTTGGATGCTGGTATTCCCAAAAATAGGAATATTAACAAACATACCAATGATAATAAAGAGTGCTGCACCGATACCTGTCGCAACTACTGTACGAATTGAATTATTTTTCATAATCTCACTTTAATCTCCTAAACGTTTAATTTCAATGTGCCAGTTAGACCCTAAACCAACATTATAGGCCTTGGCAAAAGACCCCTGGTTTATGGCTAGACCGACACGATAGAGGGAATTGATATAAATAATTGGCTGACCGATACGAACATCCGCAAACGATTTCCCATAGGTAACTTGGTTTTGGTAGACCAACATATCATTGTTAAAGATGGTCACCTCGAATCGATCACCAAAGTTTGGTTCTAACGCATAAAAGTCATCACGTGTGATAGAGGTCCAAAGAGAGCCGAAACGGACGTCCAAAATGTCAATCGCACCACGAACTAGATTTTCCTCTATGATGGTTTCAACCACTGGAAACTCTAGAATTTTGTCCACAGGTAACTCAGGACCTACTTCTTCAAAACTGATGTGACCAGAAGCTAATTTTGCACCTGTATAGGCATAAACATCACGACCATGGAAGGTATAAGACAGCTCCGTATTACTACAACGATTCTCAACTTCTGAAATTTCACGGACAGCAACGATACCGACATCCTTCTTGATATAAGAAAGTGTTCCGTTATCTGGTGTGACGATATATTGTCCCGTCTTTGTTAAGGCAACCACACTTTTACGTGATGAGCCTACACCCGGATCAACTACCGAAACAAAGGTTGTTCCCTTTGGCCAGTACTCGACAGTCTGAAACAGACGATAAGAAGCTTCAAAAGTGTTGTAGGGAGTAATGTCATGTGTAAGGTGATGTACTCCCAAACTAGGTTCTTCTTGAAGGGCCACACCAATCATGGCCGAAACAGCACCGTCAACCAAACCAAAGTCTGATTGAAGCACTAATAAATTATTAGTCATAAATGTTTCACCCTTTCTCTTTGAATGGTTTATTATACTATATTTTATGGGCTTTTTAAATATGATAGATTCTTGAGCTAGCTATAGTCTTTGGCTATGTTTCCCTCTAAAATCAAAAAGTCAGCCCAACAGGCTGACCATGTAGTAGTTATCTAAGATTTCTTCCAACGACTTTTTTCTGCCACTGCTGTAAAAAGAACATCTGTTGACGAGTTGAGAGCTGTTTCACAAGAGTCTTGGATGACACCGACGATAAAGCCGACACCAACAACTTGCATAGCTAAATCATTTGAGATCCCAAAGAGGCTGCATGCTACGGGTACCAAGAGGAGGGAACCTCCTGCAATACCTGAGGCACCGCAAGCAGAAATAGTTGAAACCACACTAAGAATAAAGGCTGTTGCAAAATCAACCTCAATTCCCAAAGTAGTCACTGCAGCAAGCGTCAAAACATTGATTGTCACAGCCGCTCCTGCCATGTTAATAGTTGACCCTAGAGGGATAGAAACCGAATAGGTATCAGGATTCAAGCCAAGGTCCTCACACAATTGAAGGTTAACGGGGATATTAGCCGCTGAAGAGCGAGTAAAGAAGGCTGTAATCCCTGAATCTTTCAAGCAACGGAAAACCAATGGGAAAGGATTTTTACCCATCATCACAAATGCAATGATAGGATTAATAACCAAAGCAACAAAGGTCATTGTTCCAACTAAAACAAGGATTAAGGCACCATAATCTGCCAAAACACCAACGCCATTCTTAGAAATAGTATCAAAGACAAGACCAAGGATTCCAAATGGCGCTAGATTAATAATCCAACGTACGATTTGAGAAGTTACTTCTGCTAAGGTATGCAGCAATTCTTTAGTGTGCTCACTAGCTGTTCGCATGGCAAAACCAAAAACGACAGACCATACTAAAACACCAATGTAATTGGCTTGAGACAAAGCGTTGATAGGATTGTCTACCATTTTAAGCATCAAATCCTTAAAGACCTCACCGACCCCTTGAGGTGCAGCCGCCTTAGTAGCTGAGGCCGCTCCTAATTTTAAGGAAATTGGAAAAATATAGTGAGAAATAACAGCTGTCAAAGCAGCCGCAAAGGTCCCAAAGAGATAAAGCACAATAACTGTCTTCATGTTACTCTGCTGACCTTCACGTGTTTGAGAGAGGGCATTCGCAACCAAAGCGGAAACCAAGAGTGGTGCAATCGCCTTTAATCCACCAACAAACATGTCTCCCAAAAGACCAATAACCGTAATCTTTGGAATCAGTAAACCAAGTATAGCGCCAATTACCACACCAATGGCAATACGCTTAATCAGACTGGTCCTATTCCAAGCTGAAATAAAACGTTTCATAACTCATTAACTCCTTTTTGTGATTAGGGCAACCACAAAGCATTCTACAGTTTCCATATTATGATAAATTACTGAAATCGTCAATATATGAAAAAAGCCTTTGATAAATAGGCTTTCAAATTCTATTTATGACTCAACTTACGGGTCAAGAAATCACCGAGAAACTGAATAAGGAAAATCAAAATCAAAATCAAGAAGGTTGCCAAGATGGTAACTGATGTACTTGAACGATTGTATCCGTAGTAGATGGCGATGTATCCGAGACCACCTGAACCGATAGCTCCAGCCATGGCAGTTTCACCCACAAGGGAAATCAAAGTCACTGTTGATACACGAACCAATTCTGGGAGTCCTTCGCCAAGATAAACCTTAATCGTGTCCCAAAGATTTGCACCACTAGCTTGTGCTGCTTCAATCACTCCACGGTCTAAGTCTGCCAGTACCACCTGTACTTGACGTGCAAAGAATGGGAAGGTTGCAGCTGATAATGGAACCAAAGCCGCTGTCTTACCAAGGTTAGTCCCTACGATAAAGTAAGTGAAGTCTTTCAAAATGGCCAAGAGGATGATGAAAGGAATGGCACGAAAGATTGAAGTAATTTTATCCAAGATTTGGAAAATAAATTTATTTTCAATGACACCGCGAGGACCTGTCAATACTAAGAAGAGACCCATAATGAGACCGAGAAGCCCACCAATGATGAAGGAAATCACAGTCATATAAAGTGTCGCATAGATGGCATCTGGCCAAGAGTTAGCCCCCCGCATACCGATACGATAAATATCTGGAAAGTTTTGTTGAATCCAATCTGACATTATTGGGCTCCTTTCTTAAGTACTCGCAAGCTAACACCTGCATTTTCAATCGCTTTTAGCGCAGCAATAACCTTATCAGAATCACCATCTAAAACAACGACCAATTCACCAACAGGGGTATCACCGAGAATCTCAACATTTCCATAAAGAATATTACCTGAAACGCCAAAGTCTTTGAAGATTTCAGTAAAAAGGGGTCTATCTGTTGAAGAACCTACATATTTAAGCTGAACAAGAAGTGCAGATGCAGGTAAGTTTTTCACCAAAGGTTGTGCATTAATCTTAGCCAAGGCATCCTCAATCCCTACTGCAGTTTCAATAAATTCTTGCGTCAAATCCTCTTGTGGGTTTGAGAAGATATCAAGAACACTTCCTTCTTCCAAAAGTTGACCATTTTGCATAACAGCCACACGGTTACAAATGTCTTTAACAATTTGCATTTCGTGGGTGATCATAACCACTGTCAAACCAAGCTTTTTATTCAAATCCTGCAAAAGTGAAAGGATCTGCTTAGTTGTTTTTGGGTCAAGAGCTGAGGTAGACTCATCTGAAATCAAGATTTCAGGATCATTAGCCAAGGCACGGGCAATCGCTACACGTTGTTTTTGACCACCTGACAACTGTGCAGGATAGTTTTCGGCACGATCAGCCAAATCAACCAATTCCAAAAGACCACGAATTTTTTTGTCTTTCTCTTCATTGCTTAGTTTAGAATGACGAAGAGCAAAAGCTACATTTTCATAAGCCGTCTTTTGAGCCATAAGGTTAAAGTGTTGGAAAATCATCCCAATCGTTTGACGTTTCTGGCGCAATTCTTTTGTCGTTAATTGAACCTGACCGTTCTCAAAAGTCACATCTTCACCGATAGTGATTTTACCAGCTGTAGGTACTTGTAAAAGATTGATCGCACGAACAAGAGTAGATTTACCAGCCCCTGAATAGCCAACGATTCCGTAAATATCACCTTTTTCAATCTGGATGGACACATCCTTAACCGCTTGAATAGTGCGACGTTTCTGCGTAAAGGTGATATCAATATTTTTCAAATCAATAATGACATTACTCATAATTTGCGATTAACTCCTTAATTAGTTCAATATGGGTGTAGTAATCTGCTAGGCTAACATTTTCATTCCCACCATGATCTCGACTATTAGCATTTCCTATACCAAAAGCTACCATAGGAACACCCAAAGCCTCGTAAATCATATGCATAGGACCTGTGCCTGCAGCTGTCGGAAGTACAGCGACACCTTCCTCATAAAAGCCTTTTGCCAACTCAATAACGTTGACAATAGCAGGAGCTGACATATCACTACGATAACTTTCTTCACCAAGAGTGAAGGTTCCCTTGATACGGTCAAACCCCTCTTTTTTGAGGTGAGCCTTGATACAATCCAAAACATACTCAGGTGTCAAACCAGGGACCAAGCGCATCTCCATCTTAGCTTTGGCTTGAGCTGGCAGAATGGTCTTAACACCTTGCCCCTGATAACCTGTCGAAATCCCTTCAATAGAAAGAGCTGGCTAAAAATAATACGTTTTTAAGAAAGCACGACGGTCGCTTTCCAAAATTGGTAGTTTTAAGCCATAAATCTTACGGAGGCTATCTGCATTTTCAATGGCGTAAGTCTCGATAAGATCCATTTCACGTTCATTTGGCTGGATAATTTTTCCATAGATACCATCGATAAGAATACGTCCATGATCATCACGCATACTTGAAATAGCATTGAGTAAGTACCAGGAAGCAGATTCAATAACCGCACCAAATTTAGAGTGGATATCAACATCCGCACTCTCGACAGACAAGTCAAAGGTAATAATCCCCTTGTTGCCACCCGTAATTTCTAATTGTCCTTTACTATTTCGATTTCCTTGTTCCCAAACCAATAAGTCTGCTGGGAGAAGGTCATCACGGTATTTTTCTAAATATTTTCCAAGGTCAGTCTAAGCAGACTCCTCAGCCCCCTCCATCATAAAGGTAATATTAACAGGAAGGTCTCTGACCTCGCGAATATACTTACGAAGAGCTGTCAACCGAGCTGTAATATGCCCCTTATCATCATCGACACCACGACCATACATGTAACCCTTACGAACTGTCAAACGGAAAGGATCATCCGTCCATGGTTGATCATTGTCCGCAGGAACAGTGTCATAGTGTTGATAGAAAATAATTGTTTTCGCATCTGGGTTTGGACTCTTGAATTTCGCCAAGACAAAAGGTGCCGCATAGGTCTCGTCAACAGTTACCTCTGCTCCTACACGAGAAAAAATTTCACCGAGGTAAGCAGCAACGTCATAGAGACCAATATTTTGAGCAAAAATAGATTTTTTAGAAATCAAAGTTCTCAAAACTTCAAAATAGTGCTGAGCAACTTCATCATTACGAAACTTTCGTAGCTGCTCTTCTTCACTAGGAAATGCCATCAAATTGACTTCTTCATATACGACAAAATGGTGTGCTCTCACACGCCCTTTCGCCCTTAGCTTATTTCTTTGAATTAGCTTCCAATTGATCTCGTGTTGGTGCACCTTTCCATGCTGGAAGGTCAACTTTGTTAGAAGCATCATAAATGATTTGGGCAACTTCATCATTTTGGTAAGCCTTAATCAAAGTCTTGATAGCATCGGATTTGTTTGATTTTTCCCAATCTTTATTAGCTGCAATGATATTAACCCATTCTTTCAAATCTTGACTTGGATCTTCTTGGAAGAGGGTTGTGTTATAGTCAACATTTTGTTGTTGTGCATATGTGTTGTTAACAACTGCAGCGTCTACTGATGAAAGAGTTTGGGCAGCTTGTTCAGCAGAGATTTCTTTGATCTCCAATTTCTTTGGATTTTCAGAAATATTCTTGATAGTTGCCAATTCGCCATCTTTAACATCCAACTTAAGCAAACCAGCTGTTTGAAGGAGAGTCAAAGCGCGACTTTCGTTTGTACTATCGTTAGGTACTGAGATAGTAGCTCCCTCTGGAAGCTCTTTAACATCCTTATACTTAGCTTTACCGTTTTCAGTTCCTGAGAAAAGGTGGATTGGGCTAAGGAGTGTATCAGCTACTGGAACGAGATCACCTTTATTTTCTTTGTTCCAGTTGTTCAAGAAATAGATGTGTTGGAAAGCATTAACGTCGATTTCACCATTTTTAAGAGCCTTATTTGGTTGATTAAAGTCTGTGAACTCTTTCAAGTCAATTGTAACACCCTTGTCTTTAGCCAATTCTTTGACTTTATCCCACACTGGCTCAGTTGTATTATCCAAAGTCATGATACCAACTGTCAATGTTTTATCATCTTTAGCAGATTTGTTACCACCGGCACCACAAGCAGCCAAGGCTACTGTTGAAGCAACTGCCAATACTGTAATTCCAAGAATTTTTTTAAATTTCATAACGAACTCCCTTTAATTGTTTTAAGTGTTAAATTATTATCCCATAAGATGAGAATTGTAGCAAATTGTTTATAATTGTATATCTCTATAGTTTTTAACTATAATGTGTCCGAGATTTTAATTATATGGAAAAGCTGAGAATCATTCCCACCTCCTTTCTTATTTTTTGCTTGGAACTTTCAAAGCATCTTTAGTTGGAATATAATCTTTGTTTCCAAAGAATTTTTCAGCCAACTTAGCCAAAGTACCATCTTTTTGGAGTTCTTCCAAACGTTTGTTTACAAATTTTTGAAGATCTTTTTGATTATCTGCGAACAAGAAGTAGATGTATGGTTGTTCATCAGATTTAAGCTCAATAGTCTTCAAGTTGCTCAATTTATTGTTTTTGATGATTGCATTAACAGTTGGTGCATCAAAGATCTTGAAGTCATACTTGCCTTCATTCAAACTTGTCAACATTTGTGTAATATTTTCATTTGTGTAGTTAAGTTCAACTGGCTTGTCTGAATGTTTATCATTAAACTCTGTCAATTGAGTAGCTGTCGTTGTTCCTTGAACAACCTGCGTTGAGTGTCCAGCAATATCATCATATTTCTTAATATTACTATCTTTTGGAACAGTCAAAACAGCTGGTGTGGTAGCAATTGGATATGAGAAGAGATATTTTTGGGCACGTTCTTCTGAATAAGAGATATTGTTCCCAGCCATTTGGTATTTAGCTGAGTCAAGACCTGTAAATACTGAAGACCATTCTGTTTTTTGGAATTTCACTTCATATTTGTCAGAGTTTTTGAAGACTGCTTTAGCCACTTCCACATCGTAACCAGTCAATTCACCGTTTTCTTCATATGAGAACGGTGCTGTTATCCCAACAGTGGCAAAGTTAATTGTTTCTTTAGCACCTGAAGATTTAGATGCTTCTTTTGGTGATTTAGATGAACATGCAGCAAGCAAAGCCACTGAAGCAATGGCTACACCCGTAATTCCAAGAATTTTTTTAAGTTTCATAATACTCTCCTTTGAG
>OHZJ01001064.1_pt1 | contig 10570 bp, 9 predicted proteins | sample 1580411 | NCBI WGS metagenome assembly OHZJ01 (sample SAMEA3882519, study PRJEB24775) | human gut metagenome | biome: human-associated habitat; feature: intestine environment; material: feces | place: Netherlands | collected 2009/2010 | reverse complement strand
AAAGTGGCGGTCCGGGTAAGCCTTGCGGAACATACCGGTCTTGGTAGCGGCAGCAAGGTCGGCGTCCAGGACCACCAGGTCGTCGTGGCCCTCAGCGGCCAGTGCTTTCAGAGTATTGCCGTAGCTCTCGCGGGTAGCGATCATTTTTACATCTGCCATCTTACTTGTCCTCCTGTTCCAGCGCGGCGTAGGCTGCGTTCAGCTCCTGCATGGCCACAGCGTACTCCTCGTCGTTGGGGCCTTTGCCGTGCCAATCCACAGAGTTGGTCATAAAGGAGACGCCAGTACCCTTGACGGTGTCCAGAATGATGCAGGTGGGCTTGTCGTTCTCGGCGTGGAATGCCTTGATAGCAGACTCGATCTGGTCGTAGTCGTGGCCGTTGATGGTCAGGACGTTGAAGTTGAACGCCTTGAGCTTTTCTTCCAGCGGAGCGCTGTTCATGACCGTCTCGGTGGTGCCGTCGATCTGGAGGTGGTTGCGGTCCAGCATGACGCAGAGGTTGGAGAGCTTATAGTGGGCGGCAAACATGAAAGCCTCCCAGCACTCGCCCTCTTCCACCTCACCGTCACCGAGGATGGTGTAGACATTGATGGGCTTGCCGCTGTGCTTTGCGCCCAGAGCCATGCCGCAGGCGGCAGACACGCCCTGACCCAGACTGCCGGTGGACATATCCACGCCCGGCACACTGTTCATGTTGGGGTGGCCCTGCAGGTAGCTGCCGATCTTGCGCAGGGTCTTGAGGTCTTCCACCGGGAAGAACCCGCGCTCGGCCAGCGTGGCGTAAAGTGCCGGAGCCGCATGGCCCTTGGACAGCACGAAGCGGTCGCGGTCCGGTTTTTTCGGCTCCTTGGGGTCGATGTTCATATCCACGAAGTAGAGATAAGACAGCACCTCGGCGATGTCCAGACTGCCGCCCGGATGGCCGCACTTGGCGCTGTGAGTTCCCTCGATCACGCCCATGCGGATGTGACAGGCGTGCTTGGCAAGGGTAAGCTTTTCTGCATTTGTCATGATGGTCCTCCCGTATGAACCTCAGAAGTTGCAAGTATACAGCCGCGCAAGGCACAGCTCCCGCCGCCCCATTGCGCTATAATTCAAGTTTATATTATCTATTCTGTGCAAAAAGGTCAAGCTTCTTTCAGCAAAATGTACACAGGCGGTCAAAAACTGCTCCAAACGCTTTCTTTTTTGGTCAATTTGCAGCCCGTCCGGGGCTGTCTTGACAAATCCTGCGGCACTCTGCTATAATTTTCACGATTTCCGGCAGGAAGCCGGGCCTGCGGGCCGAAGCCCGCCTTACACTATTTTCAGCCGCCGCATTTTTGAAACAGACGCCATGAAGGGGTCTGCCGTTGGCTTGCAAGCCGACTGGCAGGCCCCTTTTTTTGTTTTTCTGCGGCGCAGTCACAGGAGGAAACAGATGAAAACCAAAAACGCTTCTCCGGCCCGCAATGTCGTGCTGGCCGCACTCTTTCTGGCGCTGGCCTTCGTGCTGCCCATGGTGACGGGTCATCTGCCGCAGATAGGCAATATGCTCTGCCCGATGCATTTCCCCATCCTGCTCTGCGGCTTCGTGCTGGGCGGGCCGTGGGGTCTGGCTGTGGGCTTTGCGGCCCCGCTGCTCCGCTCGGTGCTCTTCGGGATGCCCCCGATGTTCCCCATCGCCATTTCGATGGCTTTTGAGCTGGCAGCTTACGGCGCCGTTTCCGGCTGGCTCTACCGCCGGGTGAAGCACACCCTGCCCATGACCTACGCCACCCTCGCGGCGGCCATGGTGGCTGGCCGCCTCGTCTGGGGCGCGGTCCTCTTCGTGCTGGCGGGCCTGTCCGGCTCGAGCTTCCCGTTCTCGGCCTTCCTGTCCGGTGCGCTCTTCACCGCTGTGCCGGGCATCATCGCACAGCTGGTGCTCATCCCCCTCATCATCACCGCTCTGCAGAAAGCAAAGCTCATGGACTAAATCCTTATAAAACAGCCAGACCGTGCCGCCGGGAGCTAAGCTCCCGGCGGCACGGTCTGTTTTTAGCTGAGCTGCTTTTGGTTGGAGAAAATGAGCGTGGAAAAAGGCTTAGGAGAATGCTGTTTTTATCACAGCCACAGGCTGCAGATAAAGGTGGCAAGCAAGCCGCCCAGCGACATAGACAGATTGCTGATGGACAGGGTCTTGAGGCCCGTCTTCATATCAAAGCCCATGCAGTTAGTGTAGACCCAGAAATAGCTGTCGTTGACGTGGCAGCACAGACGGGCACCCGCACCGGAAGCCAGGAAGATAAGGATGGGGTCGAGGCCGAGGCTGGCTGCAATGGGAGCGCAGAGCGTTGCCGCCGTCGTCACTGCGACCGTGCCGGAGCCCTGCACGACTTTCAGCAGGCCGGAGATGACGAAGGGAATGAGGATGAAGGGCAGACCGGTGTTCAGCACCATCTGTGCCAGACTGTCGCCTGCGCCGGAAACTTTAAGTACCTGGCCCAGTGCGCCGCCCGCTGCGGTGATGAACACGATGGGGCCGGCGTCCTTCAGAGTCTTGTCCATGATGTCGATGATAGCTTTTCCGCCCAGACGCTTGCCCAGGGTGATGATGGACAGGACTGCGCCGATGGCCAGAGCGATGTTGGAATCACCAACGAAGGAAACGATGGACAGGATGGGGGAATCCTCAGGCAGGATCATGCCGCAGGTGGTGTTGAGCAGGATGAGCACAATAGGCACGACAAGGGGCATCAGGCTGGCAAAGGTGCCGGGCAGGTCCTTGTCATCGTCGATGGACGGGGTAGCCTCGTCCTCTTTCTGCGCTTCTTCGTCCCGGAATGTATAGTAGCTTTCGGGCTTATTACGGAAGTAGAGCTCCGCGAAGATCCAGCCTGCGGCCGTCATGAACACTGCGCCGAATGCGCCGTAGAGGATGGCACGGCCAATGTCGATGCCCAGAAGGCCCGCTGCGGCCAGAGGGCCGGGCGTGGGAGGCACGAAGACGTGGGTGGACAGCAGACCGGCAGAGAGGCTGACGGCCAGAATGGCAAGGGGGATCTTCGTTTTCTTGTGGATAGCCTTGACCAGCGGGGTCAGGATGACGAACGCCGCGTCCGAAAAGACGGGGATGGAAACGATATAGCCGGTGATGGCCATTGCCAGGCCTGCACGCTTCTGGCCGACCAGTTTCACCGCATCATAGGCCATCCGGTTCGTGCCTTTGGCCGCGTCCAGATAGTTGCCCAGCATGATGCCAAAAATAATGACGATGCCGATGCTTTTGACCGTGCCGGAAAAGCCGCTGGTGATGGCGCTGACGGTGTCCGCGCCGCTCATGCCGCTGAGCATACCCATGACCAGCGCCGTCGCCAGCAGAGAGATGAATGCATTTGCCTTGACTTTGATACACAGGATCAGAAGGACCGCCATTCCGATCACAAAAACAAGTTCCATTGGCATAATTTTCCTCCCGGGCGCCGTTCCTCACGAACTGCCCCCGTATCTTTCTCTTCAATTTACACTTCTTATAACTCTTCTAACTCTTTTCTCCAGATTTTTCCACGCGTCACATTACTCTGCTTTTTGTTCTGCTTTTTCTTTTGCGAAGCGGGCGCGCATCAGAGGCTTGATGCCTCCTGCGGCAAGGATCTTCATAGCCTGTTCGCCCAGTGCCTCGCAGGGGTAGCTCTCGCCGGTCTCCTGCACGGTGACGACGCCCTTGACGAAGTCGAGGGTCAGGGTCTGACCTTCTTTTACCTTTTTGCTGATGCCCTTGCAGATGACCGGAACAAGGCCCAGATTGACCGCATTGCGGAAGAAGATGCGGGCGAAGGAATCTGCAATGACCGCCTTTGCGCCCATGTTCAGCAGGGCGATGGGGGCGTGCTCACGGGACGAGCCGCAGCCGAAGTTGCGGCCTGCCACCACAATGCCGCCCTGCGGGAAGTTGGCGGCGATGTTCTCGTCCACGCCGCTCAGGCAGTGGCTGCCGATCTCCTTCGGGTCGGTCAGGGCCAGATAGCAGCCGGGGTAGATCTGGTCGGTGTCGATGTTGTCGCCCACGACGATGATCTTTCCAGTGATCTCACTGTTCATAAGAATGTTCCTCCTTTTTCAAATCTCACAGAAACTCTCTGGGGTCGGTGATGCAGCCGTTCACCATGCTGGCGGCAACGGTGGCCGGGCTGGCGAGGTACATCAGAGCCTCGGTGGAGCCCATGCGGCCCGGGAAGTTGCGGTTGGTGCTGGTGATGCAGACTTCACCCGGAGCGAGGATGCCCTCATGTGCGCCGAGGCAGGCACCGCAGCCGGGGGTGGTGATGGTAGCACCGGCATTCATCAAATCCTGAATGTAGCCGGCCTTCATGCACTCCTGCATGACCTCGTTGGAAGCGGGAACGACGATCAGACGGGTATACTCGGGGATGTGTCTGCCCTTCAGGATCTTGGCAGCGATGGCGATGTCTTCCACGCGGCCGCCGGTGCAGCTTCCGATGTAGCCCTGATTCAGCTTGATGGGGCCGTTTGCCACCACCTCGGACAGGGGATGGACATTCTCGACGCTGCTGGGGCAGGCAAGGTTCGGCTCGATCTTGGAGACATCAAACACATAGCTCTCTTCGTACTGGAAATCGGGGTCGGTGAATTGCACCTCGTAGGGGCGGACAGCACGCTTATCCACGTAGTTCAGCACGTCGGCGTTGGGCTGCATATAGGCGGTCTTGGCGCCCATCTCGACCGCCATATTGCAGATGGTCATGCGGCCTGCGACGTTCAGCTTCTCGACGTAGCTGCCGGTGAAGTCGATGGCTTTATACACAGCACCGTCAGCACGGATGCGGCCCAGAACTTCGAGGATGACGTCCTTGGGGTAGACGCCCTTCTGCGCCTCGCCGTCCAGACGGACTTCGATGATCTCCGGCACACGGAACCACAGCTCGCCGGTCATCAGGATGGTGGCCATATCGGTGGCGCCGCAGCCGGTACCCATCGCGCCGAAAGCACCGTGGGTGGTGGTGTGGCTGTCGGTGGCGACCACGATCATGCCCGGGTAGATGACGCCGGCTTCCGGCATGACCTGATGGCAGACGCCGCAGTTGGTGTCAAAGTGGAAGCGCAGGTCGTTCTTCTTGGCGAACTCGCGCATCTCCTTGTGGTTTGCTGCGCTCTTGATGTCGGGGCAGGGGGCGTAGTGGTCAAAGACGAAAGCCGCCCGCTCCCGGTTCCAGACCTTCTCGCCGCCCATCTCGTAGAAGGAATAGACCGTCTGGAGATAGAGGTCGTTGATCTCGGCAAAATCGACCTTGGCGGTCACGATCTCGCCGGTGTGGACCTCGGCTCTGCCGCTGTTCTTGGCCAGGATTTTTTCGATGGCGTGCATGGTGGAATCCTCCCGTTCTCTTTTTTTGAATTTTGAATATCGTATACAATTTCTTTTCGGTGGCTCTACAGTACCACGTTTCAACGCTGTTTTCAAGAGGGAAGGGCCGCATTCTCCGCTATCTCTAAATTTCAGACATCTTTTTTGTGGAGAACGACGAATATCGTATACGATATTCCGTTTCTAAAATGTTTGACACGATATTTCGGAAATGATATTCTTAAATAGAAAAATAATAATATCCCGGTCTTTCCGTCCGGAAAAGCCGGGATCTCAGATCCTATGGAGGCACACCACACTATGGACAGCTTAAAAAAAGCCATGCCTGTTCGGGTACAGATCACCGCCATCCTGCGAAAAGCGCTCTTTTCCGGCGAGTACAAGAGCGGCGATGAACTGAGCCTGACCGAGACTGCCGAGCGGCTGGGCGTCAGCCGCACGCCGGTGCGGGAAGCATTCCAGACTCTGGAGGCCGAGGGCCTCATCGAGCTGCGGATGAACCGGGGCGCCATCGTCAAGACCATCGACGAAAAATACATCACCGACCATTACGAAATGCGCATCCTGCTGGAATCAGAGGCCGCAAAGCGCGCCGCCCAGCGGGGGATGTCGGACGCCGCCGACTACATCAAAAAGCTGGAAGCTCTGCAAAGCCATATGGACAGCGTTTCAACGGAGGAATACGAAGAGCTGAACCTTGCCGTCCACTCCGCCATCTGGGCAGCGGCAGACAACGAGCGGCTCTACAAATTCCTGTCCAGTCTCTGGAACGGCCCCAGCGTGGGCATCGCCTCCCCGAAGCTGGACCATTATATCAAGTCCACTCAGGAGCATATTGACATCCTCAAGGCCATCCAGAAGCAGGATGCCAAGACCGCCCAGAAGGAAATGGCAAAGCACATCGAGCGCAGCCTGAACAATATCCTCAAGAACTTCAAATTCCGCACATGAAAAATGGCTGGGGCCTCGCGGCCCCAGCCATTTTGTTTTGCATATTACTTGCGGAGGAAGTCCGGCAGGGGCTTGCCCTGCTTGAGCCACTGATGATACTCGGCGGTAGCGGCGAACTCCACGTCGCCGGCGGAGTTCAGCGCAGTCTCCACAGAGTCCTGGATCACGCCGATGATGAAGCCGACACCGACCATCTGCATGGCCACATCGTTGGAGATGCCAAACAGGGAGCAGGCCATGGGGATGAGCAGCAGAGAGCCGCCGGCCACGCCGGAAGCGCCGCAGGCACCCAGAGCGGACATGGCGCTCAGGACGATGGCAGCAGGCAGGGTCACGGGGATGCCCAGCGTGTTGGCCGCAGCCAGCGTCATGATGGTGATGGTGATGGCCGCGCCGTCCATGTTGATGGTGGCACCCAGCGGGATGGAGACGGAGTACATATCCTTATCGAGGCCCAGCTTCTCGCACAGGGCCATGTTGACGGGGATGTTTGCCGCCGAGCTGCGGGTGAAGAACGCGGTCAGGCCGGATTCCTTGAAGCAGCGGTAGACCAGCGGGTACGGGTTGCGGCGCAGGAAGATGAAGATGACGAGCGGGCCGAACACGAGCACCATGAGCAGCATGGTGCCGACGAGCAGGAGCAGCAGGCTGCCGTACTTGGTGAATGCGGACAGGCCGTTGTCGGCCACGTTGGTGAACACGAGGCCCATGATGCCGAACGGGGCGAGGTTGATGACGAAGCGCACCGCCTTGGTGACGGCCTCGGAGGCGTCGGCGAGGAAGCGCTTGGTCGAATCCGCAGCGCCCTTGAACGCGAAGCCGAGCACGATGGCCCAGAACAGGATGCCGAGGAAGTTGCCGCTGACGATCGAGCCGATGTGGTTGGAGACGATGTTGGTCAGCAGGTTCGTAAAGATCTCCGCGAAGCTCTCGGGCGCGCTGTCGGAAGCGGCCTCGGTCAGCGTGATGGTCACGGGGAAAAGGTAGCTTGCGACGACGGCGATGGCGGCCGCGAGGAACGTGGACACGAGGTAGAGCACGATGACGGTGCCGAACTGCTTGCCCATTTTCTCCTTGGACTGGGCGAGCGCGCTGATGATGAGCACGAACACGAGCAGCGGGGCGATCGCTTTGAGCGCGCCGACGAACAGTTTGCCGAGGATGCCGATGCCGGGAGCGGTCACGGCGGCGTTGGGGATCAGCAGGGCGAGCGCCGTGCCGATGGCCATGCCGATGACGATGCGCAGCACGAGGCTGACGCTGTTGTAGGCTTTGACGAGTTTCATTTCTTTCTTCTTCTCTTTCCTTTTGCTGTTTTTGCGAGCGAGTCGCTTTAGCAGTTTAGCAAACAGCCGCAGCAATGTCAACAGCAAAGGGTGCAAGTGCAGGAGATGACAAATCCTCAAAATATGGTTTTCCGGTCGGATGCGCGGCATGCTACAGCTAAGTGTTTTGCATAATTTAAGCTCTGCGATTTTAAGGACGCATTTCCAAACGCAAGGGTTGTAAAAATTTATCAGATGATATTATAATGCAGAATTGACACAACTCTATTCCATGTTAACTCTTTTAATCATTGCAGTAGCACCTAGGACAGCTGAAATTTGAGCTTAACAGATCGAGCGTGCGATGGTCACGCGCTGCGACCCGGCCAAGGATATCATCATCATTCCCGGGGCGTTCGGACATGAGCTGAACCCTGTCGTCAAGGACAACCTTGCGGCAAAGATGGGCTTCGACTGTACGTATCCCGTGCCGAAGCCGGAATCCTATACGCTCGTGAGCTTTCAGGACGTCGATATCGGCAAGTATGATATCGGGTAGCTTCCTGGAATCTGGCGCTTGCCTCGGCAAGCCCTCTGCTTCTGCAGCGCAATATCTCCGCATCGTCTGATGGCGAATCGACGGTTGTTTGCTGCGGGAAGGCTTTGATCGGCAGGCCAATACCGTTCCCGGATTGCTTTTACAATAAAATGAGCGCAGGAATATTCCTGCGCTCATTTCAGTCTGTCAAAGAACACAGCCTTAGATTAAGGCGGAGCTGTTCCGGCTTCATGCTGCTAACTTTTTCAGATTTTCTATTTTCCTCAGCCGGTGATCCTTTGATACAAGCGGATCTATATCCACCATTACCACGTCTCGTCGGTTATCACAAAGCCGCTCCTCGCAAAAGAGCGGCCGCACAGATCTCCGGGCAAGATCCGCCGCGGCGGCGTCAGCGCTCGGACAGCGTAAAAAGCGGCCGCTCGCCCCCGAGCGCGTGCGAAAGGTGCTGCGCCAGCGCCTGACGGACGCGGGCATAGTTGGCGCGGCTGAGCGGGACGCACGCGCCGCTGCGCAGCACGACACACGTGCGCCGCAGCTCCTTGACATAGCTGAGATTGACCAGAAAGCTGCAGTGCGTCTGCACAAACTCCGCGGGATCGAGCCGCCCATAGATCTCGTTGAGCTTTTCCGAGCACGTCACGGTGCGCGTCGTCATGACGATCTTCGTCTGGCGCTGCGCATGCTCGCAGTACAGGATCTCGCGCATGGACAGCACATGGCGCGTCGCGCGCGAGCCCACGATCAGGCAGGGCCCAAGCTCCCCGCCGCACGGACGCAGCACAAAGCGCAGGGCGGCGCTCAGGCGCGTCTCCATCTCGAGCTTGCAGACAAAGTAATCCGGGTCGCACTCGAACACGTCCAGCGCTGCCAGCGGATCTGCCGACAGGAGGATCAGCTTCGTCTGCGGGCTCGTGAGGCGCAGATCCCGGAAAAAGCGCAAATACTGCTCCCGCGTCTGCCGGTCGGAAATATCCGCCAGCACAACGTCGTAGTACGCACACCCGCCGTCGGACGTCATCGACTCCGGCGCGTAGAATTCATCCACACACGCGCGCACCCCATTGGCGTCCAGCTCCCGGCAGAGGATCTCTCTCGCCGTGTGCCGCCAGATCGTGCTGGGGTCCACGATACATATGTTCAATACTTCGGCCACTTGTGATCTCTCTCCCTCTCGCGGAGCAGCGCGCCGCGCGCTCCGTTCCTTCATGGGAGAAATATAGCATTTTGGCCGCGAATTTACATGCGCTCTGCACAATCGGCATATTTCCGTGCAGAAATAACACATTTTTGCGCGCCAAAACAAAAGGCTCCGGCCGAAGCCGGAGTCCTTTGCGACCCATATGTTTCATGATACAGGCACAGCGCCCGCGCTGAGCAGGAGCGTGACGGTGTAGACGCCGTCCTCGCACGTGTGCCGGAAACTGCCGTCGTACTTCGCGGCGAGGCTGCCGAGCACGCGAAAGCCCACCCCGCGCTCCAGCTCCGGGATGCGCCGGGGCTTCTTGCCCTGCGGCTGCCGGGGACGGACGGGGTTCGACTCCTGAATGACGAGATAGCCCTTGTCCATGTGCGCGCGCAGCGTGATCTGCGCGTCCGGGATGCCGCTGCAGGCTTCCAAGGCATTATCGAGCAGGTTGCCGAAGGCGACGATGAGGTCGGTGTTCGACACCGGCAGCTCTACCGGCAGCGACACGTCCGCCCGCACCGGGACACCGCGCAGCCCGGCCTCCTGCGTGCGCGTGTACAAAAACGCGTCCACGACCGGATTGCGGCAGCTGCCGAGGCGGGAGCTGTACGTCTGCGCCGGCAGCAGCTGCTCGGAATACGCCGAGGCGGCCTGCAGGTTGCCCGCCTGCAAAAGCGCATTGATGGTGTTCAGATGGTGCGAAATGTCATGGCGCATGGCGCGGATCTGCTCGTACTGCGCGGTAAGATCGCCGTAGTGCGCGAGCTGCGCATCGAGCTGCGACTCCAGCAGCTCGTTTTCCACCTCGAGCTGCACGCGCTGCTCGGTGCGCACCATGGTGCGAAAGAGCAGCGAGTCGGACACCAGAAACAGCGCCGTCACGACCAGCAGCACCGACGTGTACTCATACCGCGGCGGATAGAAGATGAGCGCCTGAATGGCGGCGGAGCAGAGGATCTGCGTGACCGGAAAGACGGAAAAAACCAGCAGCTGCCGGCCGGAGAGGTTATTCCGCGCGCGCAGAAACGGCAGGCTGACCACCAGCAGCACCAGCGCCAGAAACAGCAGGAACACCCCGCCGTACAGCGCCGCGTGCGGGTCTGCCCAGACGGAATAGTGCGCGTCCATCTGAAAGTCCGCCGCGCGCATGGTGGCGGCGGAAAACAGCATCTCCACCAGCACCGACGCAGTCAGCTCCGCCGCGACCGCGAGCAGCTTTCGCCCCGGCTTGCCGTAAAAGAGCAGAAACGCCAGCGCC
>OHZJ01001063.1_pt1 | contig 10578 bp, 9 predicted proteins | sample 1580411 | NCBI WGS metagenome assembly OHZJ01 (sample SAMEA3882519, study PRJEB24775) | human gut metagenome | biome: human-associated habitat; feature: intestine environment; material: feces | place: Netherlands | collected 2009/2010 | reverse complement strand
ACGGTGACATAGTAAGTAATGTTCGTGAGAACTTACATTATCTCGATGTGAGTATATTTAATCACATTTAGAGTGGCAGACAATTAAAATGAATAGATATGATTATGTAGGTAGTTTCTTAAGACCTGAAAGACTTAAGAAGGCAAGAAGAGATTTTGAAAATAATACAATTAATGCAGAAGAATTAAAAAAAGTAGAAGATGAATGTATTACAGAACTTATTACTAAGATTAAAGAATTAGGTTATCACACAATTACTGATGGTGAATTTAGACGTTCTACATGGCATTTAGATTTTATGTGGGGATTTAATGGTGTAGAACACAAAAAGACAATAGAAGGTAATACGACATTTGATGGTGAAGCAGCAATGATTGATGATACTTATGTCACAGGAAAGATCAGCTGTGATCATCATCCTTTCGTAGATCATTTTAAATTTGTAAAACAGTTTGAAGATGAAAAAACAGTTGCTAAACAGACTATTCCTTCACCAGGGCAGTTTTATGCTTACTTTACAGGAGCACAGTTACTTAGAAATACATTAAGCATTTATGAAAATGAAGAGGCTTTTGCCAAGGATGTAGTCAAGGCTTATGTTGAATTTGTCCATGAAATTTATGATGCAGGATGTCGTGTACTACAGTTTGACGACTGTGTCTGGGGTGGTATGGTCAATCCAAAGCCTGCATGTGGACTAACAGGACGTACTGGTGACGCATTAGAAGACTATAAAAAGAGATTATTAGAACTTAATAATGAAGTAGTCGCACAAAGTCCAAAAGATTTAGAAATTAATACACATGTATGTCGTGGTAATTACCATTCTACATTCTTTAGTTCAGGTGCTTATGATGGTGTTGCTGATCTATTATTTGGTGAAGAGAATGTGAATGCATACTACTTAGAATATGATGATGAAAGATCAGGAGGATTCAAGCCTCTCGCAAAAGTATCTGGTGATAAGAAGGTCGTTTTAGGATTAATCACTACTAAACGTCCAGAATTAGAAGATAAAGAAAAAGTAATTAAGAGAATTAAGGAAGCAAGCAAGTATATTCCTCTTGAACGTTTATCATTAAGCCCACAATGTGGTTTTGCATCATGTGAGATTGGTAATAAACTAACAGAAGAAGAACAATGGGCTAAATTAAAACTTGTAAAAGAAATCGCAGAAGAAGTCTGGGGTTAATAAGTATCCTCTAGGAGATCCTAGGGGATTCTTTTGTGTCTTGTAGTATATTAATTGATACAATATAATTTATGTATAAGAGGTGAACAGATATGATAGAAACTATAATTAGATATATAATTATTGCGATTGTGCTAGGTCTTATCGGTGAAGTGATATCTTATTTATCTTCTAGTAAAACGACTGATGAGAACATAAGTACTACACATTATAGAGTCAAAGCACCAGCAGTGTTGAAGTATGCCTGTATGTCACAGTTCATTCTAGGATTGATTATGTTCCTTGTATTTAGTTATTTTTATTTGAAAGGTAATGAAACAGTAGAAATGGGACATCTGTATGTTTCTTCTATCTTTGGGGCTATTGGCTTATATGGTGTGGCCTGGGCATCTAAATGGGGTGTAAAAGTAGATGGTTCGCAATTAGAGATACATAGAATATTTCGTATTAAGAAGGTATTATGTATCACTGATATTGGACAAGTAATCATTGATAAGAAGGATGCAATGATCTTGTATGATAAGATGGGAAAGAAATTGATTAAGATAGATGCTTTATCGGATAATTATGATCATTTACTGAATCTATTAAAGTCACAAAATATAAAAATATCAAATAAACGCCTTAAATAAGGCGTTGTCAAAGGCTTACTCAACGCATCTAAGAATTATTTCTACTATAATAGAAATATAGAAGGGAGGTATTCTTATGTGGGATGATGTTGCAGGTAAAGCTTCACATGATAATAGAGATAAGTATGTTGTATTGCAGGTGGTACTTACTGAAAAGTTTCTAGGTACAGGCTCTGGTACAAAGAGTTTGACGAATCTACAGGCTGAAATCAATAAGCAGGCTGAAAAGGGATACAATTTACATACTATTTCTACTTCATCTTCTGGATCAAAAGGATTCCTTGGAGGAGATAAGATTCAGGCAACAATGGTATTTGAAAGAATAGACTAAAAAATGAGCTGTAACGCATATGTTACAGCTCACTTTTTAATTGATTTTAATAATGATTTGTTTAAATCTAGAAAGTCGATGTTTATAATCGTTTGATGCTTCAACGAGAATATGTAGAATATCACCTGATTCAACATCTTCAGGTATATCAATCTTGATAGAATCATCTAAACTAACAGAAACATTTCCTTTATAACTAGAAGCCTCTTGATAATACTTTGTTTTATAGAGCACATGTTCATCTTTAGTTATATGAAGCTCTACAGTTGTACCTTTATCAGCTTTGATGTCAAGAGATTCCTGGATAGATAGTACTGGCGCTTCTTCTTTATCATCAGTGATACACCAAGAGGCTCTTGCTGCAAGATCTCTTTGAATAGAAGAAACATAATACCACATAGATTCTGTATATTTATCAATATAGAGGTCTTCTACAGGATTCCAGTAATTTAAAGTAATTCCCTTAGAATTCTTCTTAGTATTATCTTTTATATATCTTCCAGATAATCCTCCATATGAGAAATCTTCAAGACATCTTAACCCCCATGGCAGTAAACAGAAGAAAGTAGGGGAATCACCTTCAGATAAGAAATCATAAGGAATATGTGTACCCATACCATATTTCTTTCCCCACCAGTCAACAAGAAGACTCTTGTTTGAACCGAATTGTGATCTATTTTCTTCACCTTCATAATACTTATCATCAGCCCAGGTAGCGTAACCACTCATTAAAGCACCTTTATTAAGAATATGTTCTTGCATGAAATCAGCTCTAAGAGTCTCTTTACTGCTTCCTTCAGGCATATTATTCCAACCGTATCCATAACTGTTCATCATCACACATTTCACAAACTGAATGTTTGGATAAACTTCTGAAATATAGTTCTGATACGTATTATCCTGTTCACCACAGGCAGTTAAAATAACTTTCTTTTCTATTTTTTCTTTGATTGATAACCAGTTCTCATCATCTTTATAATCTTGCTCAATATCATAAAGAGCACGAGCAATTGTATTAGTACCACCCCAAACTTGAATATAAAGTGGTCTAGGATCATCATCTAATATTTTTTCTTTAATTAATTCTGAGCCTGGTGTAGAAGCATCCATTTCTCCTGGATATCCAATATTTCCGACTTTAATAAGATTCCTTAAATGATCAGGAAAAGGGTAGTTGCCATCATGAGTCACAAGATGTTTATAGTCTACAGCATAATCATCCATTACGTCCTGCATCCATTTTACACCAGTCCAGCGATAAGGCTGATCATAATCAGCCTTATCACTTGGTCCAGTCTTTCCTGGTTGTCCTTTCCAATGAAAGATGGATGATGTCTGTACGATACCCTGTATTTCTATATCATTGGCATAAAGGAGAATATGTCTTAATGAGTTCTGATCATCTACTTCAGCATCCTGAGTGATGATTGTTCTAATAAGGTTTAACATAATTATTTACCAGCTCTTACTTCAATGATTTCTTCTTTTGCAGTCTTAGCACCATAAGATGCAGGAACAATTTCTTTATATTCGGTAGTATTAGTAATAATGACAGGAGTTACATTATCATAACCAGCTTTCTCGATAGCTTCTAGATCAGCTTCAACAAGTAAATCACCAACACTCACTTTTTGTCCTTCTTTAACTAAGACATTAAATCCTTCACCATTCATATTAACAGTATCCATACCAATATGAATAAGTATTTCAGCGCCGTTATTAGACTTTAATCCAACTGCATGGCCAGTCTTGGCAGCCATAATGACTTCACCATCAACAGGAGAGTAGATACGACCATCGGTTAATTTAAAAGCAACACCTTCACCCATCGCTTTTGAAGAAAAGATAGGATCATTCACATCTTCTAAGGCAATCATCTCACCAGTAGCAGGAGAACTGATTGTTTCATCTTTTAAAGTAGTTTCTTCTTTTGTTTCAACTTTGTTTTGTGGAAGCATAGAATCATTAAAACCAAATAAATAAGTACAAATAGCTGAACCGAAATAAGCAATCGCACAAGCAATCACAAAACCTACAAAACCAGGACCAATATAGCCAGGAAGACTTAAAATAGAAGTGCCAAGAATAGTAGGACAACTAGTACCAGCAGCTGCTACAATCATACCTGCAATAGATGAGAATACAGCACCAATAATAAATGGTCTCTTGTAAGGCAATGTAATACCATAAATAGCTGGTTCTGTAATACCTGCAAGTACTGCAGAGAAAGCAGCTGAACCTGATAATTCTTTTAATTTCTTATCTTTAGTTTTTAAGAATACGCCAAGAGTCGCACCTGCCTGCGCCATGTTGTTAGGTCCAGTAATAACGAATAATGTATCTCTACCATAAGTTGCGATATTATTCATAACGATAGGTACAAATCCCCAATGAAGTCCAAAGATAACGGCTGCAGGCCAGATTAATCCGACAAAACCACCTGCGATAATAGGGTTGAATCCCATTATAGCTGTATAACCAGAAGCAAGTAGTTTACCAAACTTATCCATAACTGGACCAATAGCTAAAAATGTAGCTGGTACCATAATAGATAATTCTAATAGTGGTGTTAAGAATAATTTACAAACTTCAGGAACAATCTTCTTTAATAGTTTTTCCAATTTGCTTAGAACATATACAGAAACAATGATAGGCATAACAGAAGAAACATAGTTTACAAGAGTGACTGGTATTGTAAGGAATGTCAATTTCATATGTTCTGAGTATGCGCTAGTCATAGTTGGATAAAGAAGTGACATCGCAATAGTCATCGCAATAAATGGGTTACATTTGAATTTCTTTGCAGCTGTATAACCTAAAATGATAGGCATGAAGTTGAATACACTATCTGCAGCTGCATAAAGAATCTTATATGTTCCCATATCTGCAGTAAGTATATGTAATGTAGTGCATAGGATAAGTAATGCTTTCAACATACCGGCACCACACATAACACCAAGCATTGGTGAGAAGATACCAGAAATTGTTTCTAGTAGTGTGTTAAGAAGGTTTTTCTTTCCGCTATCTTCCATTTCTTCTGTATTACCTGCATTAATGTTTGTACAGCTAAGTACTGCATCATAGACAGTATCTACTTTATTTCCAATAACAACCTGCACCTGTCCTCCTGCTTTCATTACAGTAATAACACCTTCGGTCTGGTTTAAAACATCCATATTAACTTTGTTTTCATCAATAAGCTTAAATCTTAATCTTGTTGCACAATGTACAAGTGAGATCACATTATTTTCTCCACCAACATTTTCTACAATCTTTTTAGCTAAAGAAGTATAATCCTTTGCCATTTGTATTTTCCTCCAAAATTGATATTTGTTAAGTTAACTTACATGCATATCATAATCTTCTGTGAAAGCGATTAAAATATCATAAACACACTTGCAGACTGTCAAAAACAGATGTTATAGTTGAAATAGGTGATAATGATGAAAATAGAAGAATTAAGAAGTAGGATTACTCCTCTAACTAAAAAAGAACAATATTATAAAAGCCACCCGAAACATTCAGGTGACTATATTGAGAAGCACTATAATAATGATAATGAAAAACTAATACAGATGACAATCGATAGATATAAAGCCACTAAAGAAAAACATGCTTTATTTTATGATGGACAGATAATCACAGATGAAGTTCTTTCATTTCCAATTTATTGTTCAAAACAAACAAGATATTCATTTGTGCCACTACATGTAAGAAGCTATGTAGAAATGAAATATGTCTATTCTGGGCATTGTTACGCGATTGTAAATGATAAAGAGGTTATCCTTCATGCAGGAGATATGATTCTCTTAGATGTTAATTCTAAGCATACTGTTTTAATGCCTACAGAAAATGATATTATCTTTAACTTTCAGATGGACCGTTCTTATTTTACTGAATCGTTTATTAGTAAGTTCTCATCAGTCAATCCGATTGTTACTTTTTTGACTAATATTATTGATCAAAAAGCACAGCATGATGATTATATTATATTCACTAATAGAGATGATGATCATGACTATGTAGTACAACTTATAGAGATGATCTTATGTGAATACCTTGATCCTTCATTGTTTGTATCTTCTATTCTTGATTCTTATTTTTCACTATTATTTGTTAAAATGGCTCAAAGATATCAGATGAATATGGAACAACAGTTTAAAGACAATAATAAGAGCTACATAACAGAAATTATTCAATACATAGAACAACATTATCAGAATTGTACGCTTATGGAGACAGCAGAAAAGTTTGGCTATAATCCAGATTATCTCTCACGTGCTATTCAAAAAGCGACAGGATATACCTTTAAGAAACTCGTAAACTATTATCGTATGGAAGCAATAGGGAAGGAAATTATCAATACAGATAAACCTATCTATCTTATTGCACAGGAAAATGGTTTTTCTAATTTGAATTACTTCTATAAAAAGTTTAATGCTTATTTTGGTGGTTTTCCTGCAGACTATAGAAAACAATTCCAGGCAAAATAAAAGAGGCGGATGCCTCTTATAATTTAGCCGCTTTCTGGAAGAAGTAGAATCCAATCACAAACATCACTGAAATAACTGCTACGCCATAGTTCATATGTCCTGTAAGTTGTGAAATAAGTCCTACAAGAGTTGTACCCATAAAGGATGCACCCTTACCACAGATGTCAAATAAACCAAAGTATTCACCTGATTTATTTGCAGGAATAATCTTCGCAAAATAAGAACGAGATAATGCCTGGATAGCTCCCTGGAACATACCTACAAAAATAGCTAAGATCCAGAATTCCCATTGTTTATCTAACTGAATCGCAAATAAGGCAATACCAGTATAGGCAATAATACATACTTTAATAAGTTTATCTGTTGGGTATTTCTTAGATAAACGTCCAAAGATGAGCGCAAATGGGAAAGCAACAATCTGAGTCACTAATAAGGCAATTAATAATCCATTTGTATTAAGTCCAAGGGCACTGCCATAGGCAGTTGCCATTTCAATGATTGTATAAACACCATCGATATAGAAGAAGAAAGAAATCAAATAGAAGAATACTTTCTTATCTTCATTTAAAGTGGAAAGAGTATGTCCTAAACGTTTAAAACTATCACGAATAGGATGTTCTTGTTTCTCTACGAAATTTACCTGTTTATAGTTCTTTAAGAGGGGTAATGTCATGCCGAGCCACCATAATGCATTGATTAAGAAGGCGATTGTCATAGCACCGTAAAATGGAATACCCATCTTTTTATAGAATAAGACAAACACTAAGCTGACTACAAAAGGCACACAGCTCCCAATATAACCCCATGCATATCCTTGAGATGAAACATAGTCCATACGCTTGGCATCTGTAATATCTAGAAGCATGGAATCATAGAAAATCAGACTTGCATTATAACCAATCTTCGCAATAACGAATACACCTAAGAATATAATCCAAGACTTAGAAACTGAAAAACAGGCTAAGCCCATTACACCTATGATCATACTAATAGTAAAGATTGGTTTCTTGTATCCTTTTGTATCCACAATAGAACCAAGCACTGGTCCAATAATAGCGACAATAAGAGTTGTGAAAGAAGATGCATAACCCCAATAAGCTAAATAGTTAACCTCACTGATCTTTGCGAGAGACGCAAGATAGTTAAAGTAAATCGGAACTATAGTAGCAACAAGTAGAATAAAGGCGCTATTACCGACATCATACAAGATCCAGTATTTTTCTAGTTTAGTTAGTTTATTCATAGTTTCTATTAAACCTTTCATTTAAGTAATCATCATCAAGATGGTCAACATACTCATTAATGAGTGATACGGCTAAAGGTACTGCTTCATCTTTCATTTCTATTAAATGATTGATATCATTGGCAGCATGTTCATCTTTTTCATAGTTAATAAGTAATCCTTTATATTCTTCATACATACCACCTAACTTCATTACACTTAAGACAAAGCTTCTCTTTAATTTAGTAGGAGCAACAAGCCACTTTAAGATAAATAGTAGATCATGTAATGCTTTATCTACTTCTTCTGCCTTTAAATCAAAGAATGGTGCAATCACCTGTGCATTGGTATAATCAGGATGAATATGAGTTGTTAAATTGGCAGTCAAAGGATCTTTTCCAACTCTTACAAGTAATTCTCTATCTAATTCAGATTCTAGTAAGCTATGAGTCATAGATAAAGTATTCTCTAATACACCAATTTCAGGATGTAAAGAACTATCTAATGTAAAGTGAGTAATAAATCCAATAGTATAAGCGAGTGCTGCATCTGTGGCATCCTGTTTAATAAGCTCTTTTGCATGTTTAAAGAAAGAGTTGGCAGGAAGCTGATGCATTCCAAACCCTAATGATTTTACAGGATTCTTCTTATAGACATCATAATAAAAAAGAATATCTGGACCATGAATCCCTATATGATATAAATCAATGTAGGGCATGATTCTCTTCTTGATATCTTCATCAAGCTGACTTAAAACCTGTTCACCAAAAACGTAATGTGTATAACCTGCTGGCATAAAAAACCTCCTAGAATCTATTATAAGCAAGCATTTCTTAACATATATCAATTTTAGATTACATTTGTGTTAAGATTGTGTATCTTCATTATACCGTAAACACTTATTTTTGGTGAATATTTCAACCATTTCAAAAAAATAAATACAAAATTTACGCAAATCACAATAACTGTTAGGAAATAGAGTATGTTAAAAAGATAATTTTATGCTATAATGTTTTATACAGACAAAATGAAAGGGGTTACTTTATGGAAAAGACACTCGAATATGCAGGAATTAAAAACTATACAGGTAAAGCACATTATAATTTATGTCCTGCTAAATTAGTAGAATACGCTTTAAAGCGTAAAGAAGGATTATTAACTGACCAGGGTGCGTTAGTTGTAAAAACAGGAAAATATACTGGTCGTTCACCACATGATAAATTTATTGTAGATACACCAGAGGTACATGAACAGATTGCCTGGGGTGATGTCAATGTAGCCATGAGTGTTGAACACTACAATGCATTAAAAGAAAAAGTACTTGAATATATGAGTGACAAGGAATTATTCGTCTTTAAAGGCTTTGCTGGAGCTGATAAGAAATATCGTCGTAAATTCACTGTCATCAATGAACTCGCATGTCAGAATCTTTTTATTCATCAATTATTGATTAGGCCTACAAAAGAAGAATTAGATAATTTTGGTTTAACAGATTATACAATTCTCGTTGCACCAGGATTCCATTGTGTTTCTGAAGTGGATCATACTAACTCAGAAGCAGCTATCATCATTAACTTTACAGAACATACAGTTATTATTGTAGGTTCACAATATTCAGGAGAAATTAAGAAATCAGTATTCACAATCATGAACTATTGCATGCCTTTACAAGAAAATATTCTTCCTATGCATTGTTCAGCAAACATGGATCCAGATACTGGAGAAACAGCTATCTTCTTTGGCTTATCTGGTACAGGTAAAACAACACTTTCTACAGACCCTAATAGAATGTTGATTGGTGATGATGAACATGGATGGAGTGAAGAGGGAATCTTCAACTTTGAAGGTGGATGTTATGCAAAGACAATTAACTTATCTCCTACAGGAGAACCTGATATTTATCGTGCTATCCGTTTTGGTTCAGAACTAGAAAATGTAGTTGTGGATGCAAAAACTAGACAGCCAGATTATGATGATGGTACACTTACAGAAAATACACGTGTCGGTTATCCTATTGAATATATTCAAAATGCTCAGATTCCAGGAGTAGGTGGAGTGCCTAAAGTTGTTATTTTCTTAACTGCAGATGCCTTTGGTGTATTACCACCAATCTCTAGACTTGATCATGATGCAGCTATGTATCAATTCGTTACTGGATTTACATCTAAAGTCGCAGGTACAGAAAGAGGTATCAGCGAACCACAGCCTACATTCTCTACATTATTTGGAGAACCATTCATGCCTTTAGAGCCAAGTGTCTATGCACAGTTACTTGGTTCACGTCTAGAAGCCTATGGTACTAAGGTTTATTTAGTGAATACTGGATGGAATGGTGGACCTTATGGTATTGGTTCACGTATGAAACTATCCTATACACGTGCTATGGTCACTGCAGCAGTCAATGGATCATTAGATAATGTCATCTATTATTATGATTCACGCTTTAATCTTCATGTCCCTCAATCATGTCCTGGAGTCCCAGAATATGTATTAAACCCTAAGGATACATGGGCTAACAAGGAAGCATATGAAGATATGGCTAATGAACTTGCTATGATGTTTGAAGCAAACTTTAATACTAAATATCCACATATGCCAGAAAACATTAGAAAAGCAGGACCACATCCTAAGAAATAAAAGCCACTTTATGTGGCTTCAGACTGTTGACAAACTAAATGTTAACAGTCTTTTCTTTTAAATTTGAAGAG
>OHZJ01001048.1_pt1 | contig 10697 bp, 12 predicted proteins | sample 1580411 | NCBI WGS metagenome assembly OHZJ01 (sample SAMEA3882519, study PRJEB24775) | human gut metagenome | biome: human-associated habitat; feature: intestine environment; material: feces | place: Netherlands | collected 2009/2010 | reverse complement strand
CCCCTCTTGTGCTGATGTCATCCAGTCTTCCCAGGAAAGGAGATACATAAGTTGCGCCGGCGCGTGCAGCCAACAACGCCTGGTTTGCTGAAAAGATCAGTGTCACATTGGTCTTTATCCCTTCGGAGCTTAATACTTTACATGCCTTCAGACCTTCTACCGTCATAGGAATCTTGACTACCATATTGGGATGGATGGCTGCGATCTCTCTGCCTTCCTTGATCATGCCTTCCGCATCTACGGTGGTTGCTTTCACCTCACCACTGATGGGTCCATCTACGATGGATGCAATCTCTTTGATCACTTCTACAAAATCTCTGCCCTCTTTGGCGATCAGAGAGGGATTGGTCGTTACTCCGCAAATAACCCCCATGTCATTTGCTTTCTTAATGTCTTCTACTTTTGCAGTGTCAATAAAAAAACGCATAACTCTTCTCCTTTTTGCTATGTAAATTTAATTGATCCGGTCCCGAAAGTGATCTGTGACCTCTAGTTACAGTATACTCATTCCGTCTGGAAACAGCAAGTAGTTTTTTATAAATTTTATTGATTGTGTTCGAGCACGGTGTGTACAACTACGGGCAGTACAACTTACGGATATAATAAAAATCAGACTCTTTGAATACCTGTCTGCGCACCCTCCCGGATGCATTCATCACGGAGAGCAGACGACGGAAGGTTTTCATATCCGGAATACGTCTCTGTCGCTCTGTATGAGTCGCCATCCGGCTTATTCTGCGAAGCCATTTTTCCTGCCTGTTGTGTTTCCCGTTTTTCTCTCCCAGCATGACCTCCAACAATTTTCCCATGGCATACACATCGCTTTCCTCCCCGGGTATCTCCCCCTGTCGGAACTGTTCCGGCGCACTGTAGGAATAATTGCCTGCTCCCGACCATTTTTCTTCTCTGTTCCACAGGCATCCCAGATCCAGGATCCCCACTCTGCCGTTGACACGGATCCGGATATTTTCCGGCTTCAGATCCCGGTAGAGAAATGGATGCTGCCGCTCATGAAGATATTGTATGCCTTCCGCGATCTGATCCGCGATCCACTCAGCATGTCCGGGAGTAAGTCTGCCTCTTCTCTCCAGCATTTTCCGCAGATCCATGCCATCCCAGAATTCCATGATAAGATAGCCCTTTCCTCCTTCCGTCCAATGTTTCACATTCCCTCTGCCATTGTTCTGTGACATCGGACACTCTGCAGGCCCGGAATTCTCCGCTACTGTCTGTCACACGATAGACTTGGGAAAAGCTGCCTTCTCCCACCGGTACGGGACTGTGATATCCATGCCAGGCCAAAATCCTCTCCATTTCTATTCCGTTTGTACCGTTTCGTTGCTCTGTTTCCCTTTGCTCCATATAGCTTCTCCCTTTACCGGCAGAATCCATACCGCTCCCATATGTCTTCCGCCCCACTGCTCTGCCTTCCGACCCAGCTCTGCCAGCCGTCTCTCTGCCCGCTCCGCTCTGTCCGACAGTAGATCGCTCCCCACGCTTTCCGGTCTCAGGCAGCCTGCCAGTTCCTCTTCACAGTAATTCAGGAATCCATGATCCGTCAGCAAAATTGCTGTTCCTGCTTCGACTTCCCCCACCATGCATTGATCCTTCCAGACTTTCCACCCGGTTCTCCCAAACCTCTTGAAAAATCCGCAGAGATTCATCCTGCCGTGGTCAAACAGAAGCACTCTGCTGTCCACACACAGTACTCCCGCATAATTGCTGTTTTTGTCCACTGCCGCAAGCTGTTTCGACCATTTTTCTCTTATCCTTTCTTCCGTGTACGATTTCCAGATATCCCTCCCCTGCAATTCCTCTTCTATTTTGTTCTGCAGATTCATCAGCAGTTCCCTGTTGTCGGAAATACAGGCATATACCACAGAGGCTTTCCTGCGACGGTATTTTCGTTGTTGCAATGACAGAAATATATTTGGGACCGTCTCCTTTTGCCAATAGCAGGCCGTAACATGCTCCATACGCACTTCTCCCTTCTATCCTATCTATCCTAAACACAGATACATATATTCTTTTCATTCTTCAGGGTTTATTTGCCGACCGGCATGAAAATGATATCAGAATCGCGTCTTCCGCGAACGTAAAAAGAGCATACCATGCGGTATGCCCTTTGTCAACGGATCTTACTTATTGAACGTCTTGAATTATCCGGCTTATCCGAAGATATTAACCAGATCATTAAATAACAGGAACACCATCAGCACCATAAAAAACACGAGTCCGATGAAGTGTACCATGCCCTCTTTTTCCGGGGGCACCGGTTTGTGCGTAATGGCTTCCCAGATCAGGAATACCAGTCTGCCGCCGTCCAATGCAGGAATCGGCAGGAGATTCAGGATCCCCAGATTCACCGTAAGCATCAGGGTGATATTCAACATATTCACCAGTACATTCTGCCAGCCGTAGTCTTTTGTACTTTCGTAGGTTTTTCCCACGACGTTCACGGCAATCCCGACCGGTCCTGCCACATCCTGTCTGGATACCTGCCCCTGCACCAGCATCGCCAGGCTCTTCCAGGTCATCGTCACACAATAACGCATCTCATACCAGGAGTAACGGAAGCAGTCCAGTCCGGACAGCTGTACAAAATCCGCGTTACTGATGCCGATCATATAACGTCCTGCACTCTCATCATACTTAGGAGTCAGGGTTGTAGTTCCTTTTACTCCGTCACGCTCATACTGTACCGTGACATTCCCGCCCCGGTAGGTCAGCGTAAACAGCTGTATTTCTTCATACAGATGAATCTTACTGCCATTCAGAGAGAGAATTCTGTCTCCGGGCTGCAGTCCGGCTTCCTGCGCCGCACCGCCATCCACGATCTCCGTCGCCACGGGATCACGGATCACGATCAGATTCACCATAATAAAAGCAATGATAAATCCAAGGATGAAATTAAATACCGGTCCCGCCAGGACAGTGGAGATCCGCGCCCATACATTGGCATTTAAAAACGATCCGCTGTGGTCTTCCCCGTCTTCTTTTTCATTCAGTCCATCTTCGCCTTCAAACATACAGGCTCCACCGATGGGAAGCAGCTTCAGAGAATATTTGGTGTCTCCTTTTTGGAAGGAAAACAGATTCGGACCCATGCCCACGGAAAATTCTATCACATGAATTCCATTGGCTTTCGCCAGCAGAAAATGTCCGAATTCATGTGAGATGACCACCACCCCGAAGATCAATACAAACAAGATCAATGTAACCATTTATTGCCTCTCATATCATGCTTCTATTTTAGGATCAGAATCCCTTGCCGTCGATATAACTGTAAACAGATGCTTCTGTCTCCAGGATTTCCTCCACATTCGGGTTCTCGATCACCTTATGCTGCTCCATGGCTTCCTGAATCAACTCCGGGATCTGAAGATAAGCGATCTTGCGATCTAAGAACAGTCCTACTGCTTTCTCGTTGGCTGCGTTGTACACCGTAGGCATACTGCCGCCGATGCGTTGTGCATCATAAGCAAGCTTCAATCCGTAGAACGTCTCCATATCCGGCTTCTCGAATGTCACCTGTGCCAGTTCATAGAAATCCAGCCGTCTGCCCGGCATCGGACGACGATCCGGATAGAACAGCGCATACTGGATCGGGAGTTTCATATCCGGAGTTCCCAGCTGTGCAATTACCGCACCGTCCACATATTGTACGGCGGAATGAATAATACTTTGGGGATGCACAATGACCTGGATCTGATCCAGATCCACACCAAACAGCCATTTTGCTTCCATGACTTCCAGTCCTTTATTCACCAGGGTGGATGAATCTATCGTAATCTTCCGTCCCATGGACCAGTTTGGATGTTTTAAAGCATCCTCTACCTGAATATTCTGCAGCTGTTCTCTCGTCTTTCCTCGGAAGGGTCCACCGGATGCAGTCAGCAGAATTTTCTCGATCCTGCCCTTCGGTTCTCCGTTCAGTGACTGGAAAATAGCACTGTGTTCACTGTCCACCGGCAGAATCTTCACACCCATCTTAGCCGCCAACGGCATAATGATGTGTCCGGCAGTCACCAGAGTCTCTTTATTTGCAAGAGCAATATCCTTTCCTGCCTCAATGGCCGCGATCGTAGGTCTGATACCAATCATGCCCACAATGGCCGTCACTAATACCTGTGCTTCGGGCATCACTGCGATCTCCAGCAGTCCGTCCATTCCGGTCACGACCTTCACGGGAAGATCCGCAACACGGCTGCGCAGATCCGCTGCCGCCTCCTCGCTCCACATACCTGCGATCAACGGATGGAATTCTCGGATCTGCTGCTCCATCTGTTCTACACTTTTTCCTGCTGCCAGTGCTACCACCTGCAGCTCCGGATTATTCCTCACGACTTCCAGAGTCTGGGTTCCGATCGAACCGGTAGACCCCAGAATTGCTATCTTTTTCATGTATTTTCGCTCCTCTATCTGAGTCCCATCAGCAAAATGGTAAGGAAATAGGTCATCGGTGCTGTCACCGTCATACTGTCAAAACGATCCATAATCCCACCATGTCCGGGAATCAGTTTCCCATAATCTTTAATATTATGGTTCCTCTTGATGGCAGAGGCCGCCAGATCTCCTACCATGCTCATCACTGCACCTGCGGCGCAGATAAAGGCAATGATCCATGTAATTGTCCGGTCCGGGAATGCCGTCTCCACAAAAAAATGTGCATACAGTCCACCGATCAGTGCTGCCCCGACGACACCGCCGATACAGCCTTCCAAGGACTTATGAGGACTTAATTCCGGGAAAATATGCTTCTTCCCGATCAGCTTTCCGACGACATAGGCACAAGTATCGCATCCCCAGGAACTGATCAGGATCAGCCATACCAGATAGATTCCGGTCTCACACTCGCGGGTGAGATAGACAAAGGACAACAGCACCGGTGCATACAGGAAAGAAAATACCGCTGCCATGACCTGACTTGCCTCGTATTTCGGAAACAATGCCACATAACAGAACATTTCTGCCATGAACAGGCCCACGATACACATGAGCAGTAATGTATGATCCCTGGTAAAAAACAGTGTTGCGTAATATGCCGTCACGCCCACAAAGCCGATCCACTCCAGTGCATTAAATTTTTTCTCATCCGTTGCACATCTTAATGCCTTGGTAAGCTCTCTGTATGCAATCAGAGAAATAAGCCACAGCGGCACTGCTAAAAATATATTGCCGAAGCTGAACGTAGCCAATGCAATGACAAGCAATACAATGCCACTGAGCAAACGGGTCCAAAACATAAGCTATTCCTCCTTCAGGCCGCCATATCTTCTGTCTCTATGATTATATGCTTCCACAGCCTTCATCAATTCTTCTTTTGTAAAATCCGGCCAGGGAACCGGAGTAAAGTAAAATTCCGTATAAGCCAGCTGCCACAGCAGGAAATTAGAGATTCTCTGCTCATTGCAGGTACGGATCAACAGATCCGGATCCGGTATCCCAGCGGTATCCAGATAATCTTCCAGCATATCCGCCGTGATGGTTTCCGGTGATACTTCCCCGCTTTGTACCTTTGCGGACAGTTTTTTCACCGCACGGATGATCTCATCCCTGCCACCGTAGTTGATGGCAATCTGGAAATGCAGACCGTCATTGTTCTTCGTAGCTTCTTCCAATTCCGCGATGCGGGTCTGAATGTCCTGATCCAGTCTGGTCTTATCTCCCAGAACTCTGACGCACATACGATTTTTTTCGGCAGTCTTCAGACAGGTTTTCATATAATTGCGCAACAATTTCATCAGCGCATCCACTTCGTCCTGCGGCCGGTTCCAGTTCTCTGTGGAAAAAGCATATACCGTGAGATACTGAATCCCCATACGGTACGCCTCCTCACAGATCACTTCTACCGTTTTGGCCCCCTGCACATGACCGTAGTTGCGGGGCATTCCTTTTGCCTTGGCCCAACGGCCGTTACCGTCCAGAATAATCGCTACATGGTTCGGAATTTTCAAATTTTCTTCCATAATTTCAAACCTTCTTAAATCCTTAAACTGTCATGATTTCCTTGGACTTGCTGTCGATCAGGGCATCAATATCTTTTACATATTTGTCGGTAAGCTTCTGAAGCTCCTCCTCCAGACCTTTGATCTCGTCCTCAGACACTTCTGTCTTTGCCAGCTTCTTGAAAGCATCGTTACCGTCTCTTCTGATGTTACGGATGGCTACTTTGCCTTCTTCCCCCTTCTTCTTTACTTCCTTGACCAAGTCTTTTCTGCGCTCCTCGGTAAGCTCCGGGAATACGAGACGGATCACGCTACCATCATTGGAAGGATTGATACCGATATCGGAGGTCATGATCGCTTTTTCGATCTCCTTGATCAGAGACTTCTCCCAGGGAGCGATCTGGATGATACGTGCCTCGGGAACAGTTACGTTACCTACCTGCTGAATAGGGGTGGGAGTTCCGTAGTAGTCTACTCTCAGCTTATCCAGTACGTGAGGGTTCGCACGCCCCGCACGAATGGCAGCGAAATCTGCCTCTAAGAATTCAAATGCCTTCTGCATTTTATCACTATATACCTGTACTCTTGCGTCCATAATTTCCTCTCTTCTGCGCTCTGCGCCTTTCTATTATTTTGATTTTATACAGTTACTTTCGTTCCGTTGAACTTACCCTTCAGGGTATTCACAATACTGTTTTCCTCATTCAGGCCGAATACCCACATGGGCATCTTGTTATCTCTGGCCAGAATGGATGCGGTCATATCCACTACCTGAAGGTTCTTCGCAATGACTTCATCAATGGATACTTCATCGTATTTTTTCGCCGTAGGATCCTTGGCGGGATCTGCATTGTATACACCGTCGATTGCCTTTGCCAGCAGAATTACATCTGCCTCTACCTCAATGGCACGCAGGACAACTCCGGTATCGGTGGAAAAATAGGGATGTCCCGTACCACCTGCGAAGAACACTACCATGCCCTTTGCAAAATATTTGTTGGCTCTGTCCTTAGAGAACAGCTTGGTAAAGGAGCCGCACTCGAACGGAGTCAGGATATTGGTCATCATGCCTACCGAGCGGAAAATCTCCGAGACATAAATACAGTTCATGACCGTGGCCAGCATACCGATCTGGTCAGCCTTTGTGCGGTCGATATTCTCACTGGAACGTCCTCTCCAGAAATTACCGCCGCCGATGACAATACCGACCTGGATGCCGTCATCTACCAGTTCCTTTACCTGCAGTGCCACCTTTCTGACGGTCTCCTCGTCGAATCCGGTCTTTTTCTCTCCTGCCAGTGCTTCACCACTGAGTTTCAGTAATATTCTCTTCATGATCGTATGCTCCTTATTTTGTTTTCTTTTTCTCAGGCTTATAATCGTCGAAGAAAGAAGTCGGACTGACTTCCGCATAGCACTGTGAGCACATACCTTCGATCACCGCACCATTGTTGATCTGTACGGACTTAGACTTAATATTGCCCATTACGATAGCGGAAGAATCCAGAATGACAGGTCCCTGTACATCGATGTCACCTTTTACTGCACCTGCGATGGCTGCGCTGGTAGCGGTAATGTTGCCGATGACAACAGTGCTTGCTCCGATCTTCACAGAGCCCTCGCTCATGATCTCGCCGTTGATCTTCGCGCCTTCTGCAAAAATCTCAGCTGCCTTGGAATTACCATTGATATATCCGGTAATATTCAGTTTGCCCAGAATATCAATGTTTCCATTAATTGTGCCTACCAGATCCATAGATCCTTCGGAACTTACATCTCCGGTGATCACCATGCCGGCAGTAATAATTGCGTTTTCATCTGATGCGGTCTTTACGTCCATTCTCTTCTCTGCTCCTTTGTTTTCCTCTCTATGTTCCTGTTCCAGAACACTTCCTACGGTCATATCGTTCTGAAGCACATGATCCAGATCCAACGCTGCTTCTTCCGCAGACTGTTCCGGTGTCTCTTCTGCTTCCTCCACAGGCTTTTCTTCTGCATTTGCCTGCGGGATCTCAATAGAATCCAGATTCTTCAGCATCTCTTCCAACGCTGCATTATCCTTTGTTGCATCTGTGGGCTGCTCTGTCTGCACTTTTTCTGTTGTTTCCGGCATATTCTTAACCGGTTGCTCTTTAGTCTCTGCAACATCTCCCTGATTCAGATCTTCTTCCGGCATCAGTTCATTCACCGCCTGTGACAGATCTTCCTTCAAATCTGAGAAAAATCCCATGATTATGTACCTCCGTTTATCTCTTGTTCTATTATAAATATTTTCTATAATATAATGCAATTCTCCGGTTCCCTGAACTTTCAAAATTGCAATTATTCCACATGATGTACCGGCCTGGTATTCTCCGTGATCGGCAAGATCACCGTATCCGGTCTGGCCAGAATATTTTCTATGATATCCGGTAATGCTTCCACCGTAGTCGGTTTCTCCGCAGAGTCATGCAGCAATATGATCGATGTATCTCTGGTATCGATATCCTCTGTACAATTCTCCAACAAGGTATCGATAGACAGATTCCTGCTTCCGCCATCTCCGGAGGACACATTCCAGTCAAAATATTCCACGCCCTGACTGTCCAGATAATCAATAAATTCATGCATATCAATATTGCTGACCGTATTGGAGCTGCCCCCAGGAAAACGATAATAGACGCTTTCCACACCGGTCGCCTGGTAGATGTCGTCTCTGATCCGTGCGAAATCTTCTGTGAAACTATCCAGCGATTCATAGAGTTCTTTATACTTGTGGCTGTAAGAATGCATTCCCAGGGTATGACCATCCTCCACGATCCGCTGCAAAGCCGCCTCCGCTTCAGAGCCATCCTTTCCCACCACAAAAAAAGTAGCTTTAACATGATACCGGTCCAAAATATCCAGTATCTCATCGGTATAAATACTGGGACCGTCATCAAATGTCAGATAAACCTTGTGAATCATCTCCTGTCCTGGATCACTCTCCGGCGTATGCTCCGACACTTCACCGGAAGTTACTTCTTCCTGTGTTTGGACACCTTGCTGTATTGCAGTCTCTGACTGTAGCTGCTGCAACAGGGTCTGCCGTTCCCGGTCCCTGGCATCCAGTTCCTCCAGGCGCTGTTCCAGATCCCGCAAAGTCCCATTGATCGCATGCAGTCTGCAGATCAGATAGACACAGCACAGGATGGGAATCAACAGTCCTACGATCACAATGCCTATGATCATCTTCTTCAACCGCTGTACTCTTCTCCGCCGATCATCCGGCGCTGTCTGTTGGAGTTCTCTTGCCATAAATATTTCTACGTCTCTCTTCCTATTTCGAAATCTTTCCTTCCATCAGACAAGACTTCTGTAACAGTATAGCATATTCCACTTTTTTGGGAAAGAGATTTATGTAAAACTTTAAAAGCCGCGGCGGATATTCCTATCCCCGCAGCTTTTACCTCTATATTTCGATATTCCGTAATGATATTCCCCTCTGTGAATGAGTATTTCCTGTATGCCCGGGTTTTCTACCCTATTTCCTGCATTTTTCGCTCCGGATAATGCCCCATAATGAAATGTTGGAAAAAGAGCGCCGGAAGGTGATGGCTTCGAAACCGATACCATATCTCCTCCGGTACATTATCGAACTGGCAGATCTGACCGTCACTTGCGAACTCCATCTCCAGCACCTGTCGTTGTGCATCGTACCCTGCGGATCTGATCATCGGATTAGCCAATATGTACCTTCTCATTGTCTTTTGTTCTCGCTTTCTGTTTCTGCTTTTGTCATCCCTGACAGAAATGTCCTTTACTATAATGCGTTCAGCTATATCTTTTCCCTGAAAGAGTTCCCCCTTTATACTTTCACGTTAAGATTTTGTCCCACCCACTATGACAATCGCAGCTTATTTTTTCCCTTCGTTTTACCCTTATGCAGGTCTTAGCATACTTTCTGAATACGTGTGCTGTATCCCACGCCCTCTATTACGGCCTGCAGATAACGTTTTTTCTACTGTCCGCAGCCCATACAATATTTAGTTTTGATCCAGTGTAGCAATATAAAAGTTTCGTTTATTGATAGTTAGTAGGTAAACTTAAATGCTCCCGTGTCGTTCACGACTTCTTCGTAGCCGTCTAAATCCGCATAATGTGTGCAGATGACACGGTAGGTTCTGTCCTTGATGGCTTCAGGATATTTTAAATCCGCAGCAAAAATTGCAGCATCAGAATCTTCTGCCCCATCTGAAATCAGTACCGTCTTCCAGCCATACCACATCTTCTGCTGCACCTTGATATCCTTGACACCTATAACCTTTGCAGCTCCTATACAAGATGTAGTAAAGGTCATACATAACCCCTCATCCATTTCAAATGCCATAATGATTTCGCAATCAAACAGCGTTGTTATAGGCTTCACATCCGAAATACTATATTCCGGACTCATGTTTGTTACTGTTACTTTCATAGTGCTATTCTCATTGAGATTCGCTTCCTCTGCATGTGATTCCTGTACCGGCACACTAAAAGCAAAAATCAGTGCCAATACCAAAGCAACTATTTTTCCACTCTTTTGTTTTCTTTTTCTCACTCGTGTTTTCCTTTCCTTCATAAGATTTTTTGCTACACTTTTAGAGGTTCAAACTGTCCCTCTATATAGTACATGTGATTTCTTCTTCAAATCTTACAAAGGACTTTAACTTTTTTATTAAAAAGTTGATTGCATTAGTAACTTCTACTGCCACGCTTCAGAAAAAGAATTGCACGACTAACTTCTGCTTT
>OHZJ01001047.1_pt1 | contig 10698 bp, 10 predicted proteins | sample 1580411 | NCBI WGS metagenome assembly OHZJ01 (sample SAMEA3882519, study PRJEB24775) | human gut metagenome | biome: human-associated habitat; feature: intestine environment; material: feces | place: Netherlands | collected 2009/2010 | reverse complement strand
CGAGAGAGGATTGTGTTGTATTCCCGTAGGTGTTCATAGTTTACATCATAGACATATCCGTACAAAATCAGATGCCGGATAAAGGCGGATTTGCTTTTCATATTGGAGGCTTTCCACTTGATTTTGAACTGCATAATTTTCTAATTGATGATTCAGTAAAAAGAGATGCAGTAACATCAAAACAAGAAAAGGAGTTTTTAAGGTTTGTTCAACAGGATGAACATTTCAGTGAGTGCTACGATGGGATGTTTATATTATTTAGAACAGGCTTGAGAATAGGCGAGTTTTGCGGACTTACGTTAAAGGATATAGACTTGGAGAAAAGAACAATCAACGTGAGTCATCAGTTACAGTATGTTGGCAGTAGGGGAAAGTACATAGAAAAAACAAAAACTGAAGCTGGGACACGAGTATTGCCAATGTCGGATGAAGTTTATGCAGCATTCAAGAGGGTAGTACAGAATAGAAAGAAACCTAAAGTCGAGGAAATGATAGATGGTTATACAGGTTTTCTGTTCTTGGATAAGCGTGGAAAACCAATGATGCCCTATCAATGGGAAAAACGCTTTCAGCATGTGGTTGAGAAGTACAATAGAATTTATCGAGTGCAACTTCCAAAGATAACACCACATGTGTGCCGTCATACATTTTGTACGAATGCGGCAAAGAGAGGAATATCTGTAGAAACATTGAAATATTTAATGGGACATACAGATATAAGTGTTACCTCAAATGTGTATACACACCTTAAGTTGGAAGATGCACATAGAGAAATGGAGAGGCTTGAAAGGATAGAAAAAGAAATGAAAAAGTGTGCCAAGTAAGGAAATAAAGGGCATAGGGAAAAAGTACTGATGAGTACGAATCGGGTTTATACCTAGATTTGTACTCATTTTACTTACCGAGATATGGTAAAATATGCGATTTTATGCTAGGATAGGTACACTAGGTTAGATGTCGTGAAAGTGTGATAAAACCTAGGAAAAATAAGGATATACAAGGAAAAACGAAGATATGCAAGATAAAATTAAAGTGCTCATGGTTTGTCACGGCAACATCTGCCGCAGCACCATGGCCCAAAGTATCTTCACCCATCTGGTCAACAGGCAGCATCTCGACACCGTTTTCGAGATAGATTCAGCTGCGACCAGCCGTGAGGAAATAGGCAATCCGCCGCACTACGGCACCAAAAACAAACTATACGAGGAGCATATTCCTCTTATTCCACACCGCGCGAGACAGATGACACGCGATGATTATTTGTACTATGATCTTCTGATTGGAATGGACACTGCAAATATCAGGAATATGACAAGGATTGCAGGTGGCAGTGACAGTCAGCAGAAGATATTTAAGCTGCTGTCATTTGCTGATTATGGGACAAATCATAAGCTTATAGCAGCGCATGATGTTGCGGATCCATGGTATACAGGTGATTTTGATGCGACCTTTGATGATGTCATGAGTGGATGCCGGGGCTTGTTAGAATACATCAAAGAGGTGTATAATCTATAGCTATAGCAATTTAAAGAGAATAATAGCAGCGGCTACGGTGCTGAACACAGCTACGATAATTGATTTCAGGAGGCACAAATGCAATTACAGAATGGAAGACCGACAGATACCACAGGCAGACTGGATAAAGAAATTCGTACATACGATTTTTTGGACAAACTGGGAATCGAATATCAGAGAATAGACCACGAGGCGGCATTTACGGTGGAGGTTTGTGAGGAGATTGACAAGACACTCGGCGCAACGATCTGCAAGAATCTTTTTCTGTGCAACCGCCAGAAAACTGATTTTTACCTGCTCATGATACCGGGAGACAAGACCTTTAAGACAAAAGAGCTCTCGCATCAGATAGGCAGTGCGAGACTTTCGTTTGCAAGTCCGCAGGATATGGAAAAATATCTGGATATCACACCGGGCTCAGTCAGTGTGATGGGACTGATGAACGACCATGACAATGCGGTCAGGCTTCTGGTGGATGAGGATGTGCTAAAAGGTGAGTGGGTTGGATGTCATCCATGCATAAATACCTCCAGCCTCAGGATAAAGACAAAGGACATGTTTGGCCCGGTGATAAAGGCCATGCATCATGATATGACAATGGTAAAATTAACAGGTGAAGCATAGTAAAGCCTGGCAGAACGTAAGGAGAACCAATGGTAAAAGCAGTATTATTTGATATGGACGGAACACTCATAGATACGGAGAAATATTATCGTATTTTCTGGCCGATGGCACTTAAGCAATTCGGCTACGACATGACGGATGAGCAGGCGCTTTCAATGCGAAGCCTCGGGCAGCCGTATGCACCGCAGCATCTTAAGGATATGTTCCATGATCCGGATATGGATTATGATAAAATAAGGACATACCGTAGAAAGATCATGGAGGAGCATCTGGAAAAGGTGGGTATTGAGCTTAAGCCCGGTGCAATCGAGATACTTACATATCTGAAGGAAAAAGGCATTCACAGAGCGATTTCCACAGCGAATGATATAGAAAGGGCTGAGAAATATCTTAAAAAGATAGGACTTTACGGATATTTTGACAAGATCATCTGTGCACCGATGGTTGAGCACGGAAAACCTGCACCGGACGTATATAAGTTTGCGTGCAGCGAGCTTGAACTTGCGCCCGAAGAATGTATGGCGGTAGAGGATTCACCAAATGGTGTCAAAAGTGCATACAGTGCAGGCTGCAAGGTTGTAATGGTGCCTGATCTGACACAGCCTGATGATGAACTTAGAAAAATGCTTTATGCATGTGTTGGCAGGATAGATGAAATAAAAAATATACTGGTTGACTAAAAACAGTTCTGACAGGAGGAAAAATGGGCAGCGAAAATATATTACCGGGAATCTCACTAAAAGATGAAAATAAGCAGCTGGAGAATATTATAGATATTGCACAGGAAAACCTGGACAACGCACGAAGATCAGTCGAAAAATTAAATGAAGATCTGAGTGATCTGCGGGAAGTCTATGACGCTCAGGACAAAGAAGGTCTTGTATTGTGGAATAATGCAGCTGCCCAGCTTGAGGAAAATAAAAGGAATGTACTTAGATGTGAAAAGGCGCGGAAGAAACCATATTTTGGAAGAATAGATTTCAAAGATCCAAAGCAAAAAGATGAGGAAGCATACTATATAGGCAGAGTCGGGATAGCAAAAAATGCATCAGAACCTGTTGTTATAGACTGGAGAGCGCCTATTGCATCGGTTTATTATGAAAACAGCCTTGGACCATGCAAATATACGGTAAGCTCTGAGGGCACATTTGAGATAGATCTTAAAAGAAAAAGAACATATGAAATAGCAGATGATAAACTGGTCGATTTTTTTGATTCAGATGTTGTGGCAAATGATGAACTGCTGACAAAATATCTGGCAAAAAATAAAAAGGCGGTACTTGGCGAGATTATTGCGACAATACAGCAGGAACAGAACATGATAATACGCAGATCCCCAAAGACGAATATTATAGTGCAGGGAGTTGCAGGCTCAGGAAAGACAACAGTTGCGATGCACAGGATATCGTACATTTTATATAATTATGCAGAGGATTTCAGACCGGAGGATTTTTACATTATAGGAAGCAACAGGATACTGCTTAATTACATCACAAGTGTATTGCCGGAACTTGATGTGTACGGAATAAAGCAGATGACGATGGAACAGCTTTTTATAAGGCTGTTGTATGAGGACTGGGATGATAAAAAATATAAAGTATGTAATGTCAGAAAAGATGACACCGGAAATTACATAAAGGGAAGCAGAAAATGGTTTGGACAGCTGGAAGGATTCTGCTGTGAATATGAGAAAAAATGTATTTCTTCAAAAGAAGTATATATGGAAAAGACAAACACACTTCTTGTCGGAAAAGTGCTTGTTGACACATATTTAAAAGATAATCCGCTCATGTCGATGCAGAGTAAGATCCATATGCTCAATGAGATAATCTACTCAAAATACGAAAATGAGGTGCTTGGCAGGGAAGTTATGTTCCCGGCTAAGGAGCGGAAAATCCTTGACAAAAAATATAAATATTTTTATGGAAAAGACGACTGGAAGGGCTCAATATATGAGCTTTATAATGAATTTCTGAAAAGCCAGGCAGAAAACGGATATGACATTGATATTCCGGAAGATGAATTTGATGTCTATGATCTTGCGGCACTTGCTTACATTTATAAAAGAATAAAGGAAACTGATCCGGTAAGGGAGGCGAGCCATGTCGTGATCGATGAGGCGCAGGATTTTGGAATGATGGCATATTGCTGCCTGCACTATTGTTTAAGAAACTGCACATACACGATCATGGGGGACACATCCCAGAATATTTATTTTAAATATGGATTAAATGACTGGGAGGACTTAAAGGAGCTGGTGCTTACGGGAACATATGATGCGTTTGGACTGCTCAGAAAAAGTTATAGAAATACGGTTGAGATATCAAACTTTGCTACAGAGATCTTAAGACATGGAGATTTTTCTATCTATCCGGTTGAACCGATAATACGTCATGGAAATCCGGTAAAAATAACAGAATACGGAAATGTCCGCTCACTTATTGCCGGTGCGGCAGAAACAATAACAGGATGGCAGAAGGATGGATTTGAAACGATAGCGGTCGTATGCCGTGATGAACGTGAAGCAAAAAAAGTATCGGAAGAATTAAAAAAGTATATAGACATCGCAGATGAAGATCTTAACACGGCAGAATTTGGCGATGGTGTCATGGTGCTTCCTGTTGCGTATACGAAAGGTCTTGAATTTGATGCGGTTTTACTTTTTGACCCGTCAGAGAGGAAATATCCATCTGATGACGGAAATGTAAAATTATTATATGTTGCGGCTACGCGTGCTCTGCATGAACTTGCAGTTTTACACAGAGGAAAACTGACGGAGCTTATCGCAAAGCCTGCGCCGAAAGACAAGCATCAGGAAGAATTTGCATCGGAGCCTCTTACAAAGGCAAAAGAATATGAAAAAAAGACTTTTACAGAAAAAGAGATTCTGCAGCAACAGAGGATTTATGGCAAAAAAGAAATGGATGCCAGAGATTACATGGGACCATCCAAAATTAAATTAAAGCCTGAACAGATCATAAAAAATACGGAAAAAGTGGTTGATCTGTCAAGATTTGCAGGAAAACCGAAAAGCCAACATGTGAAAAACGTTGATAAAAAGCCGGTCACAAGAATAACATTTGCGTCAAATGTGGATAAAGCAATAAAACAACAGGGGGATGTGTTGATAAACCAATCTCCGTACAGCTATGGTGCAATACCGGACAATGCGCTGCTTCGAATAAAAGGACATTCGAAAGGCAGATTTGCAGTAAAATGGCTTAAAAAGACGAAATCGCATGTTGAGATAGCAAGCTTTGCAGGCATACTTTATATCACACCTATAACACCGCAGATAATAAGGATCACATTCACAAGTGGAACGAAACCTCATGATACATGCTGGGTAGCGCAGGCAAAATCCCATTTTAAGTGGAGCGCAAAAGAATCACGATCACTCATCGAGATAGCAACTGAAAAAGTAGTGCTTAGAATAGAAAAAGCAAATGGTGCGATAAAATATATGACATCTGAACGCAAAATACTCGTATGTGAAAACGAAAAAGAGCCAAGAATACTCTCAGATGGTGAAAGCTATGTATTTTTTGACTGGGAAAGATCAGAAAAGATAAAGTCAAAAGGTATTCTTCACACAGACCTGTCAGATCTGACATCAAAAGCAAAATATATATCATTTGGACAAAGACCGATGAGACTTCCGCTTATAGTATCATCAAAAGGATATGGAATCGCTCCGGCAAGTGCAAGGACAGCACTTGTTTGCAACATAAAAACTTATGGACAATATATTTATGCTGATGGCGATACACAAAGTGATTATTACTTTATATATGGCGCAGGAGCGGGCAGAGTGCTTGAATTGTACAACAATAATTTTCAGCATGTATAAAAATTATGTTGAGAATTATAAAATCCTCTGATAAAATAGCGACATGAGTATATTAAACGTAGAACATTTAAGTCACGGATTTGGTGACAGAGCAATTTTTGAAGATGTATCCTTTAGACTTTTAAAGGGTGAACACATAGGTCTTGTCGGTGCGAACGGAGAGGGAAAATCTACCTTTATGAACATAATTACCGGCAAACTCATGCCGGATGAGGGCAAAATAGAATGGGCTAAAAACGTAAGAGTTGGATATCTTGACCAGCACACTGTCCTTGAAAAAGGAATGACCATCGGATCAGTTCTTAGATCAGCATTTGATTTCCTGTTTGACATGGAAACACAGATGAATGGAATATATGAGAAGCTAGGGGAGGCTTCACCGGAAGAAATGGACGATATGATGGCAGAAGCAGGAACATTGCAGGATCTTCTTACAATGCATGACTTTTACATGATCGATTCAAAGGTCGAGGAGGTCGCAAGGGCACTTGGACTTTTAGATCTGGGACTGGATAAGGATGTAACAGACTTAAGCGGAGGCCAGAGGACGAAGGTTCTGATGGCGAAACTATTGTTAGAGAAACCGGATATATTACTGCTTGATGAGCCAACTAACTATCTTGATGTAGAGCATATCGAGTGGCTCAAGAGGTACCTGAACGATTATGAGAACGCATTCATACTGATCTCTCATGATGTGCCATTTTTAAACAGCGTGGTAAACCTCATATATCACATGGACAACCGCCAGTTAAACAGATATGTGGGTGACTATGACAAATTCATGGAAGTATATGAGATGAAGCGGGCCCAGCTTGAGGCAGCTTACAACAAGCAACAGCAGGAGATAAGGGATTTAAAGGACTTTGTTGCCAGGAACAAGGCAAGAGTTGCCACGAGAAATATGGCAATGTCACGTCAGAAAAAACTTGATAAGATGGATGTCATAGAACTTGACCGTGATAAACCAAAGCCTGAATTTAATTTCAAGGAGGCGCGGACTCCTGGCCGATACATATTTCAGACAAAGGGAATTGTTATCGGATATGACAAAAATGATCCTCTTTCATGCCCTCTTGACCTTGAGATGGAAAGAGGACAGAAGATCGTCCTTACAGGAGCAAACGGAATAGGAAAGACCACACTTTTAAAGAGCATCCTCGGACTTATTAAACCGCTTGAGGGAAATGTTGAACTTGGAGATTATCTGGAGATAGGATATTTTGAGCAGGAAATGGATCAGTCCGTTTCAAACACCTGTATAGAGGAAATATGGTCAGAGTTTCCATCATTTTCACAGTATGAGGTGCGAAGCGCACTTGCAAAATGTGGGCTTATGACAAAGCATATAGAAAGTCTGGTCCGGGTATTAAGCGGAGGCGAACAGGCGAAGGTACGCCTTTGTAAGCTTATAAACAGACCTACTAATATCCTGCTTCTTGATGAACCGACCAACCACCTTGATGTGGAGGCAAAGGACGAGTTAAAGAGAGCATTAAAAGAATATAAGGGAAGCATCCTTATGGTATGTCATGAGCCGGATTTTTATGAAGGACTTGCGACAGATGTGTGGGACTGCTCAGAGTGGACCACCCGCCTGTAAAATGTACTCTCGGAATACCTCGTTTGAAGAAGATTCCGAGAGTACATTAAATATAAACGGAGGATAACGGATGAGTTATAGAACAGAAAATGAATTTACACACTTTAAGTTTTCAGATGTACATGTAAGTGATATTATGATGAGCTTTGGTACATTTAAAATATGTCTTGATAACGTCATAATAAAATCAGAAAATTCCTGCAACAGAGATATACGTGATATGCGTACAAACGGACTTGTTTTAAAGCTTGAGGATGCAGATATCATTTCTTTTGTCAAAGAGGGCTTTAAGACATATGATGCCGATGGTAATCTAAAGAGTACCACCCCGGATGAAGAGATAGAAGAGTCTGACTATATTGAGACCTTCAATAATTTTCTCGATGGGTACGCTTTTCTCATAGAAAAAGAAAATCAAAATTACACGTTTGTCTTTGATGGCACCGACGAGCGTACATATACAATGATCATTTCGGCATCAAAGGATGTTTGTGAGTGGGAACGCTTCATGAATATCGAGGCGTAAGAGAACAGATAATTATTCACGGTCACATTTGCATGATGTACAATTCTGATAGAATATAGAAATAGGGATTGATACGTCATGCAGCTTAGTGATTAATTGCCGGGAAAGGAGAGCATTATGTCGGACAGAGTCATATTTCATATAGATGTAAACAGTGCATACCTCTCCTGGGAGGCAGTTGACCGGCTGGAAAACGGAGAAACCACGGATCTGCGTCTCATACCATCAGCCGTCGGAGGCGATATCGCAACGCGCCACGGTGTGATACTTGCAAAATCAGTTCCAGCAAAAAAGTACAGGATCACTACAGGCGAGCCTGTTGTTGATGCGTTGCGCAAATGTCCGGAGCTTGTGCTTGTAAGGCCTCGTCATGGTCTGTATCATGAGAAATCAAAAGCTTTTATAAATATCTTAAGACAGTATTCAGATACAATAGAACAGTTTTCAGTGGATGAGGCGTTTGTAGATATGACGGGCACCAGACGGCTGTTTGGAGAGCCAAAGGATGCTGCCGACCGTATCAGGAATCAGGTGCGGGATGAACTTGGATTTACTGTAAATGTTGGAGTATCATCCAATAAGCTGCTTGCAAAAATGGCAAGTGATTTTGAAAAGCCTGATAAGACACATACACTTTTCCCGGAGGAGGTGCCGTATAAGATGTGGCCGCTTCCAATAGGGGATTTGTTTTTTGCGGGTAAATCTACAGTAAAAAAGCTCAATTCACTTGGTATTTTTACGATAGGCGATCTGGCAAAAACGGATAAATATGTGATAGTACAGGCAATGAAAAAACATGGAGAAGTGCTATGGCGTTATGCTAACGGTCTGGATGATTCACCGGTAGAACCTGTGCGGCCGGATAATAAAGGATATGGTAATTCAACAACGATATCGTTTGATGTCACGGATGCCGCAGCTGCAAAGGGCATACTTCTTAAGCTTACCGATAAAGTTTGTCAGAGACTGCGAAACGACAGCGTTAAAGCAGACACAGTGACAGTACAGATCAAGTACAATGATCTGACAAAGGCATCGCACCAGTGCGGACTTTCTGCAGCAACAAATATCACAAAAGAAATATATGATACAGTATGCCGTCTGTTTGATGAGAAATGGGATGGCACACCAATAAGGCTTCTCGGGGTATCGACAAAGGTTGCCTCGGCTGACAATGGCAGGCAGATGGACCTGTTTGACGATACCGATTATGAAAAGCTTGAAAAACTTGACAGGGCGATGGATAATATAAAAAGCAGGTTCGGAGCAGGCGCTGTAAGCCGTGCCAGTGACCTGAAAAAAGAAGACAAAAGCCTTTGAAAGACAAAAGCTATATAAGTCCCAGTTTTTTCATGGCATTGGAAAGTCCGTCATCTTTAATATCGTCTGTGACCATATCGGCACATTCCTTGACTTCGTTAGCCGCATTTCCCATGGCAACACCGATATTGCAGTAGCGGAGCATATCAAAGTCATTCTGGCCATCGCCAAATCCTATGGTATCTTCCTGACTCATACCGAGAGCATTTACGACATCTGCTATGCCGGTTGCTTTGTTTACACCTGCAAGAGTAATCTCACCGCTGTAAGGCTCAGGTTCTTTAAAGCTGCTTAAGGTAACGACAAAATCATTTCCAAGGATCTTCCGCAGATCATCTATATGATAGTCGCAATTACAGTAGATCGTACTTTCAACGTCAGGATATCTAGTGGCAAAGCCTTTCAGATCGTCATCGATTATTATATCTTTAAAAGTTGGGTTATCCTGGATAACAGTCATATCAAACTGACCGGAAAATGCGTCTACGAATTTGTCAGCCCACTTATTGTTTGTGATACTTCCGTCTTTGGTCTGGAAGATAAGTCCCGTGTTATTGCTGCCAACGGCATCAATGATCTTTTGCATTTTATCAGCTCCATAAACATGATGAGTGATGACTTTGCCACCTGTCACAACATAGCCGCCTGCCGCTGCTACAGTCCCATCAAAATCGAAAGCCTTAAGCGAAGGATAAATCTGGTTATAACTTCTACCGGTACATAAAAATATTTTATGTCCGTTTTTTTTTGCTGCAATAAGAGCATCAGAAGTATTTTTGGACATGGTGCTTGCTCCAAAATCTACGAGAGTTCCGTCAACATCAAAAAATAATATTTTTTTCATTATATACCCACCTCATTCGTTTAATCTTTTTATACTCTACAACATCATTGATTATATGGCAATAAATTTTTGGTTGACAATTTGGAATTTGAGATGTGGTATTCTAGAAAAAGATATTGATATTTCAGATAAAAAATATCCGAGAGTGTACGCAGGCATCACACGGGCAAAGAAAGGCGTCTGCGTGAGGGTTTTGGCAAATCAGTCGCAGGATATTGAGGAACTGTTTTCTGATATAGAAGCGGTTATTACTGGTTAATTATGTAAAAGTATGTACGACTCTATACTTAATTTTCTTAAGTTTTGACGATGATGGGTTGAAATAATAAGTTTATTGTGTTATAACGTTAAACAACGAAAGAACAATAAATGCGTTGAAGGAGACTTGGATCACCAGACACCGACAGGAATACAGC
>OHZJ01001043.1_pt1 | contig 10722 bp, 6 predicted proteins | sample 1580411 | NCBI WGS metagenome assembly OHZJ01 (sample SAMEA3882519, study PRJEB24775) | human gut metagenome | biome: human-associated habitat; feature: intestine environment; material: feces | place: Netherlands | collected 2009/2010 | reverse complement strand
TGGACGTAGTAGGTGTTGGAGCGAACCACCATCGCATCGACGATATGGCCCCAGCCCAAGGGCGCAAACTCCGGGTCGGAGGTGTCGATCGGCGAGTTGAAGTCGTACTTGTACGGACTTTGTGTCTGCGCCTGTACGTTGTATCCGGCAAAGAGCACGGTGAGCAGGAGCAGCAGATGTCTGATTCTGTACATAGTTATTATTGTTTTAATGATTGGTTAAAGGGACAAGCAGACCCGCTCTGGGAGCGTTGGTTGGTCTGCTTGTCCTCTTGCTATGAATCCGATTACTTGACTACCACGTGGAAGACATGCTCGGCGACGCGCACGAGATAGGTGCCGCGCTGCACATGGAAGGTCTTCTTATCGACGTTGTCGGCCTTGGCCACCTGACGTCCGTCGGTAGTGAGAATGGTGACGTCGCTGCCATTGGCATTGCTGACGGTCACGGTGCCGCGACCTGTCATCACATTGAGTCGGCCCTGGGTCAGCTCCTCTACGCCGAGCGTGATGCCGGCCTCGTTGCTGAAGGTTGACTCGCCCTCGTCATAGACGATGGTGATGGTGTAGATGTCGCCATCGTTGCCTGCGTCGCTGAAAGAAGTGGCGTTGGCGTTGGCCGTGCCGATCTTCTCGCCGTTGCGATAGACATTGTAGTTGAGGATGGTCAACTGACCCTCGTGATAGGTGATGTCGTCGATGAAGAGAGCCAACTTGTTCTCGCTGACGCAACGGATAGCGAAGTACTTCGTGCCCTCGGGCAGGTTGGCCTCGTAGTTGTACCAAGCGTCACCCTCAGCCTCGTGGGTGCTGATGAGCTTGAAGTCCTCGACGTTGTCGCCGGTGGTGGAATAGAGGATCTCGAAGGCCTCCGGTGCGTAGGTCAGGGAAGCAGCCTTGGCCCAGAAGTCGATCTTCTGTGCACGACCGTCGAGCTCCGGAGAGATCAGCCAGTCGTCGCTCTTGCCACCATCGTCGGCAGACTCATTGTAGGTACCCCAAGAAGAGATATACTGCGTGCCCGAGTGAGCTACGAAGCGCGGCAGAGAACTGAGACCCATCTCGACGGGATCGAAGATGATGTAGGCCATCGGATCTCCGCAATGCGGGAAGAGGAAGCCACTGATACCGATCGTCGGCAGCTTGTCCCCATCGACTGTCTTCCAGTCGCCGATCTTCTCGCCATTGCTCCAAGCCAGGTAGCTCTCGAAGTCCTCCACGACGGTGCGGGAAGTATTCGTCGGCTTCGTCCAGGCCAGGTTGATGTTGTTGCCCTCGCGCTTAGCCGACAGGTCGGTGACGGTGGGCAGCTCCGGCTCCTTGACGTTGATGTTGACTTTCGCCGTTGTGTTGTCGCTGGGATCATCATCCTCGCTGGCGGGCTGTACGGTAGCATAGACCTCACACTGGCCTGCATCCTCCACCTTCGGAGTGAAGTTGAGGTAGTAGGTCTCTGAGCGGAACGGATCCAGCGGACCACCCTTCTGGCTGGCCACCTTGCGACCGTTGAGGTAGAGGTCGATCGTGAAGTTGTCCTCCACGTTCTCGCCGATGTTGCGGACGGTGACGCCGGCCTCCATTACGTTGCCGACCGTACCCGTGAGCGTAGGCTTCGTGCTGACGGCACAGAGGTTGTGTCCAAGCACGTCGTAGATCTCCACGGCGTCGAAGCTGAGGCGCTGGAGCTCCTTGTCGTTGCACTCACCGAGGAACTTCAGTACGATGAAGTCGTAGGCGGCATAGTCGCCAAGGTCCACAACCTCCTCGATCCACTGGCGGTCGCCCGTGAGCTTGCTATAGTCGATGTCCTTGAGTTCGACGGTCTTGTTGTCCGGCGTCATGACCTCCAGGCGCAGGTGGTAGTCCAGCCCCGGTACGCCATTGTGCCAGAAGCGCAGCACAGGATTGGCAGCACCCTTGAGAGAGATCTTGCCCGAGTTGAAGGAAGCCACTGTTCCCTTTTCCTTCGGCGTCCAGTCGGCAGAACCGATGATATCGTCGGCAGAGTTGTAGCTCTTCGGCCAGAAGCAGTCGTCGGTATCCACCCACCAGAGGCTGTTGTCGAGGTTGCCCTTGCGGAAGGACTCTCTGAACGGCAGCGTGTAGGGAGCACCCGAGATGACCAGGTTGGACACCTCATACTCGCCCTCGCCTACGTCGGAGACACCGCTCACGGCGAAGTAGTGGAGATCCTGCACGCCGTACATAGGAACCTGCGGCTGGTAAGAGAGACCCTTCACACCCTCCTTGAGGATCACGAAGTCGAGGGCCTCCAGGTCGAGCGTATAGATATTGTACGTGAGCTCATCGGGCTCCACATAGCCACCGTTGACACCCAGGGTGCTCGGAGCCTTCCAGTCGACCGTGATGGCATCGAGGCCAGACGTGGCGCGGACATCCTTCGGCGTACCGGGAATGTCGAATCCGATATAGGCGCGGTGCTCGGCAGGCTCGCCGGCCTCGTCGCCCGAATAGGCGGTGATAATATAGGTATTGAATCCATCCAGGGCGCCATTGTCGGTGAAGGTCAGCTGCTGACCCGGCGTGACGTTGGTGAACGTGTGGATGAGGTCCTCAGTCTCCGCACGGCGGCGAACCTCGATCTTGGAGATAGAAGACAGCGTCTGTCCGTTGATGGCCTTGGTCGGGGCACGGAAGGTGAGAGTAGCCTCGCCCACTCCGTAGTCGCCCGGAACGATGGTCAGGTCGGTCACGGTATCAGGAGAGCTGAGCAGCGTGCCCTCGGTGACGAGGATACTGTCCACGTAGGTGCGGTAGCCGTCCACAGGGCTCTGGTCGTGGAGACCGAAGTGATAGACACCGTCAGCCTTGACCGTCACGGTCGTCTTGAGGTTGACCCACTCGTTCTCAGGAAGGTTCGTTCTCGGGACGATCTCAGTATAGGTAGAGGGATCGAGGCCCTCGCCGAAGGAAGCACCAATCTGCTGGAGATAGCTGGTCATACCGCGGCGGGCACTGAAGGAGAAGTTGTACTTGCGGCCCGGGGTGAGGTGGATCTCCGGCGTGATGAGCCAGTCGTCGCTGGCCTGCATCGAGCTGAACGTACAGTAGGCTACGCCATTGGTGGCGTTATACTCCCACGTGCTACCATCGTTGTTGGCATCGACGATGGTGAAGAGGTTGAAGTCCTCCTCCGTATTGAAGTACTCCTCATAGGGCACCTCGCAGGCGTCGCCGATGAGAACCTTGTTGGAGGTGGCCTGTGTGCCGTAGAGACCCTCATAGACCGGGGTCACGACATAGAAGAAGGAAGTGAGCTTGCCCTTCTCGAGGGTTTCCTCAAACTTCACCTTGGTGTAGTTCTTAGCCACCGTCACGCGACCTGGGTAGCGGACGATGTCGTAAGTGACCTGCGGACCATTGACATAGCCGCCGTGTGTACCCTGCGTCGGCGCACGCCAAGTCAGCGTGGACTTCATCGTCTCAGGGTCGATCTTCAGTTTCAGAGAGGAGACAGCCTTGGGGTTGTCCGGTCCCACCCATGCGGTGGTCTTGGCCAGCGGGCTACGTCCTGCGGCATTGGTGGTGGCAGCAAAGATGACGTTGTCACCCTTGGAGGCCGTGATGTCGATGCTCACCTTCTCGCCCGGCTGGCACGACTTGGTCACGGGCTCTCCATTCTCGATACGCACGGAAGCGGTCAGCGTGCCCGTCAGCGCTTCGCCACCAAACGTCGTGGTCGGAGCGGTGAACGTAGCCACACCACTGGTGCTGCCCTTGGAGAAGGAGACAGAGAGGTCGTTGATCTTGGCCGGCGCATTCACGTCGGTCAGGGCCTCCGCCACGGTGAGACAGACAACCTCCTCGCCGTCGGGGAAGTCGGCCACCTTCGTAGCCTTTGCCGTCAGGGTGTCCACCTCGTAGAGACCCGAGGGCGAGTTCTCAAACGAAGCAGCCCAATAGAGCTTGTCCGTATTGCGGTCGAAGGCGGCACTCTGCAGGTAGAGCGGATAGAGACCCGTAGGACCGATCTCGGTCACGGCACCCGTGGTACGGCTGATCTTGCAGAGCTTACCCGTGCTGCTGATACCGTACATGCTACCCTTGGAGTTGATGGCAAAGCCGAGGAAATAGACATCCAGGTTGCCGATGGTCTGCGTCGTCAGGGACGCATAGTCGATGACGTTGAGCGCATAGCCCGAGAAATCGCTGTTGTAAGCGATACCATACACCTTATTAGTAATAGGATCGACATCGGTGTCGAAGCAATAGAGGTCCGGGCGGTTGCTGACATCCTCGGTACGCGTCATCTCCCAGGTGTCCATGTCGTACTCATAGTACTGACCCATGATCTCGCCGAGGAAGCTGAAATAGCTCACGAAGCGGAACATGCCATCCTTGAACACACCACCACCGTTGGCGTCGAGGGCAGCGCCGCTGCAGAGGTTCTGGATCGTGATGGGGTTGGTGCCGCGGAACTGTCCCACATAGAAGGGAGTGGCGTCGCTGGGCAGGGTGTCCCACGATTTGGCATAGATGACGTTGCCCCAGAACTCCACGCCGTCTGCACTGGCGAGGCGTACGCGCTGGTTGGGGTTGGGCATCACGAGCGAGCGCGGGGTCTTGCGCAGTTTGCCTCCTTCGCGGTGCCACGGCTTGGCTCCCACGATGGGGCCGCGCTTGGCGGGCGTACCGGCCGGGTCGCCAACGCCAGGTCGCAAGACGCGCTGCGCCTTGGAATCCTGTGCCCACATCGGAAGTATGGGCACGAACAGCAGCATCCATAGCGGAACTGCCAAGAGAAGGGTTCGTTTTTTCATAAGCTGATATTTATAAAACTGTTAGTTGATTTCTCGCCTTTCAAGAGGTCGGTTAGACCGTATTTGAGTTGGATTCAGTGCAAAAATAGCCAAATTTCCACCGAGTATGCTTGGAAACTAAGTTAAATCTCGTTAAATACGGGCAAGATAGAGCCTACTACCGAAATTTAGAACAACCTCGGGTGTCAAATGGTAACTTTTAGGAGAATCAAACTTTGAGATGGGTAACAAAATCCGTCAAAACTAAGCGCTATTTGATGAAAAGAAAGCAAAAATTACGAACTATTATTTTGTCATATCAAAATTATCTCCTAAATTTGCGCCGTCATCAATGGTTTTCCAGTCACGACAACAACATATTCTATTAACAATAAAAAACGATTCTTATGAAGAAGATTTTACTAACTCTCCTCGCCCTTCTGACGGTAGCTCCGCTACTGGCTCAGTCGGACACGCTGGCGTTGGGCTATTGCAAGGGCGCAGTGGCCAGTGAAGGTATGGCCACCCAGAAAGGCAACACTTGGGTATCGGCTGCGATCCAGCTTCCTGGCGAAACCATGGAAGCCTACCAGGGCAACAGCGTGGCGCAAGTCCGGGTGGCTCTGTGCTCCCGCTCCAACATCGACACGCTGCGCGTCTGGGTGAGAAAGACGCTGAAGGGTGAGAACCTGGCCGAGGGCTACATCACCATGAAGACGGACACGCGCATCAAGAAGGGCTGGAACGTCGTGGAGCTCAACGCACCCTACGCCATCACGGGCGAGCGCCTCTACATCGGCTTCGACCTGAAGCAGCGCGGCAGCACTCCTGCCCTCTCCGTCGTGAAGCCGGGTCAGACGGGTTCCTTCCACTACAAGAGCACCTCTGATGCCTTCTGGGGCGACCGCCACGGACAGGGTGCCATCAGCGTGGAGGCTGTCATCGTGGGCAACAACCTGCCGAAGTATGACCTGGCCCTCACGGGTGCCAAGGCCATGCTCAACGCCACGACGGCATCCGTGACCATGAGCGGTACGGTGTTCAACAAGGCCAAACGCCCCGTAAACAAGTTCACCATCACCACCACCGTGGCTGGCCAGAAGTTTGCCACGACCTTCGACAAGACCATCACCTCAGGTCAGTATATCGACCTGAAGTGGACCATCAACCCGACCCTGGGAAGCGTCGATGGCGAGTCGGCCGTCAACGTCAACATCACCGACCTCGGTGACGAGACCGATATCGACCCGACCAACAACGCGCTCGACATCGCCATGGGCTTCAAGCGCAAGGTGCTGCTGGAGGAGTTTACCACCGAGTCGTGCCCCAACTGCCCGCGCGTGGCTGGCTACCTCCACACCGCCCTGGAGAATCCCGATTATGAGGGCGAGGTCTTTGCCGCCGCCCACCACGTGATGTACTACACCGACTGGCTCACCACGAAGCGCAGCGTGGTCAATGGCGAGTATATCAAGACCGACCTCTACGACTACGCTTCCCTCTACAACGACCGCGGCACCTACGCTCCGGCCATGATGTTCGGCCGCAACGCCTGGTTCGACGCCATGTCCACGGCTGGCAACAAGTGCTGCACCTACATGCCCGGTTCCGCCATGGAGATCGAGAGCCTCATCCAGCAGATCCAGAGCGATCCCGCCAACATCATCATCACCAATCTCTCCGCACGCTACGGCGACAACGACACCACCATCGTGGTCCGCGTGGAGGGTATGCGCAACAGCAGCGCCAAGGATGGTTCGCGCATCACGGTCATGCTGACCGAGGACAACATCGCTGCCCACGGCCAGATGGGTGCCGAGGGATCGTTCACCCACCAGCACGTGACCCGTGCCATCAACTCTATCTGGGGCGAGCCCATCGAGTGGGACGGCAACAAGTTTAGCTACGAGGTCTCCCTGGGTCTGAACACGGTCTATTTCACCAAGAACGACAAGGTGCAGGCTGGCAACTTCGAGGAGGCATGGCGCATGTGGAACAGAGACAACCTCAACATCGTCGCCTTCGTCAACTACTATTCCACGAACGTGGAGGGCTGCGCCGTCGAGAATGTCGAGGGTGCTAAGTTCAACGACGCCATCAACAGCATCGAGGATCTGCCCCAGACGAAGGAGAGCCAGACCGTGCGCTCCGAGGTTTACACCATCGACGGCAAGCGCATCGAGGCCGACCAGATGGGCCGCGGTCTCTACATCATCCGCGACATCCAGGCCGACGGCAGCGTCCACACGCGCAAGGTCATGAGAAAGTAAAACACATACTGCTTCGGGAAGCAGAAAGCGTTACTGCTTCAGGAAGCACAAATGTACCCCTTCCGCCAGCAGGAGACCGACCGTCTCTCTGCTGGCGGTTTTCTTTTGCCCAGAGTCGAAGGAGGCCCGCCGCGCAAAAGTCCCGCCCTATCCTTTCGCAAAAGTCCTTCCCTATCCTTTGCGAGAAGTCTTGTCCCTCTCTTGCGAGAAAATTCCGTCCCTCGCTTGTAAAAAGGCCAAAAAGTATCATTCTTTTCGCAAAACAATGACTTTTAACACTCAATCAGCGGATAAGCAGCGAAAAATTATTAATTTTGCGTCCATAATGCGGAAGGACCATGACCAAGAAGATCATCTACATCATATACACGCTTATCCTTTGGGGCACCACTCTGGGGTTTGCCCAAGGCGCCAAGGGCAATGGCGGCGACCAAACCACTGCCACACGCTTGCTGCAGGCCGGCGACAAGTTCTACGACCAGCGGCTCTATACGGCCTCGATGAAGAGCTATCTCGACGGCCTCCGCATCGCCGAGCACCAGGGCTATAGCGAACTGACCGCCCGCTTCTACAACGGCATGGGCAATCTCTACAGCACGCAGGGCGACTACCAGATGGGCCTCTACTTCTACCGCAAGGCACTAAGCAGCAGTCGCAAGACGGGTCAAAAGACGCTGCAGAACGCCGTGCTCAACAACCTGGTCGGGGCCTCGTACTTCGTCGGCCAGGCCGACAGCGGCATGGTGTTTCTCCAGCAGATGGAGGCCAACGTGGAGCACAACCGTGGCTATCGCTACAACATCCTGATGGGGCGCGGCCTCGTGGCCAAGAGCCAGGACCAGCCCGCGGCAGCAGCCAGCTACTACATCCAGGCGCGGCAGTATGCCATCCGCGCGGGAATGGACTCCTCATTTGTGGACAACACCAACTCCTGTCTCGCCCAGCTCTATATGGACACCCATCGCCTCGACTCCGCCATCCTGCTGCTCAAGAAAAACGAGGAGTGGGCCCGCCGCACCAACCACGACGAGTTTCTGGCCGAGACGATGCATCTCCTCGCACAAGCCTACGACGCGCAGGGCGACGCCACGCGGGCCTCGACCTGCCGCATGGAGTATGCCAACCTGATGGAGAAGCTCCACTACAGCGACGAGCTCAACGCCATGAAGAACACACAGTATATCTACGACGCCAACAAAAACGCCAGCACCATCAACCTGCTCACGCAGCAGCAGATCTTCGACAGCCAGCAGATACGCACCCAGGCCCGCTGGCTCCTCGCACTCGCCATCGCCCTGGCCTTGATCATCGTGCTCTTCATCATCGTCTCGGCACAGAAGCGGCAGCTCCACCACGCCTACAACCGCCTCTACGACCGCAGCCAGCTCTTCCTCGCCTCCCCCATCCAGGCCAAGGAGGCGCCACAGGCTGCCAACAAGGGGGACAACCTGGAGGCCCATCAGGGAGGCAACCTGGAGAGCAACCAAGGAGACAAGCAGAGGGACGATCAGAGAGACGGGCAAGGAGACGTGCAAAGGGACGACCAGGAGGAAAAAACTCAGGAGGCTGCTCCCCGTTCGCTGATCCTCACGACCGAGCAACGCGCCGCCCTGCTCGCCGACATCGGACGCGTGATGGGAAAGGTGGAGGAGTTTTGCAGTACCGACTTCTCCATCGACCGCCTCGCCCAGCTCGTGGGATCCAATCCCCGCTACGTCTCGGAAGCCATCAACGAGGGCTATGGCAAGAACTTCCGCTCCTTCCTCAACGACTACCGCATCAAGGAGGCCATGCAGCGGCTCGCCGACAATGATCGCTATGGCCACTATACCATCAATGCGATCTCCGAGAGCGTCGGCTACAAGTCGCAGGCCAACTTCATCAACATCTTCACGCGGCTCACGGGCATGAAACCTTCCATCTATCAAAAGATTTCGAGGGAGCGAATATCCATAGAAAAATCATGCTAAAAAGCGCATTTTCTATTGCTTTTTCAAAATGTTTTATATCTGTCTTTTTAAATTCTTCCATTACATTTTTGAAATCACGTACACATACTGTCTTATAATTCCACTTTTTCAAATGCGATGCCAGCCGCTCTGCGATCGTGTTATCGTCTTCAACAATCAGTATTTTATACATTTATTCCTGACTCTCCTAAACTCTCTTCTGGAAGTTTCCGTACACCTTAACCCCTTCATCTACCGTAGTAAATGCTTCCGGATCCAGTAAATACACCATGTTCAGGATATCTTCTACTTCAAATTTATTCACGATCGTCACCAGAACATAATTGTGTTCACTCGTAAATGCACCTTCACCATTCCACTGCGTAACACCACGTCCGGTTTCTTTCATGATTGCCTCTGCGATTCCCTTCTTCTTCGTGAAAATCAGCATTCTCACATTGATGTTCTGAAAATGCATCCTGTCCAGAGTTACCGTGTAGAAGAACAGGTAGACAACCGAATAAATCACCGTTGAGATATCAAAAACTAAAAGATAAATGGCATACAGTATCAGATTGAAGATGGTTCCCAGTTTTCCAACGGACATTCCCGCATATTTTTTCGCCATCCAGATACCGATAACCTCGATTCCACCACCGCTTCCTTTTGCCGTCAGCATGATTCCGATTCCGGCTCCGGTTACAACACCACCGATGATGATTCCAATGACCGGATCAGCGATCACTGCTGTTGCCGGAGTTGGTACGATTGAAGTAAATAAACTGATTCCTACCGTTCCAAGGATTGTATTTATAAAAAATGTCTTTCCGATTTTAAACCATGCAATAAATAAAATCGGAATGTTGAGCAGTAAATAAATGATACCATACAGGTTCAGACCTGCAATTTCCTTAATCCCGATCTGTCCTGCTCCATAACTTAACAGCTGTGCAAGACCGACTGCTCCCCCGCTGTATAAATTCATAGGAATAATAAATACATTCAGACCAACTGCGTAGATCAGACAGCCCACTATGATCCAGACAACCTGCATTCCCCTCTTCTGTGGCAAAAAATTGTTCATACTTTTTCTTTCCTCCTTGCCTCCGTTTTGATACCAGATATTTCATAACTTTTCCATACAGTATATCACGCCGGCATCTGAATTTGTAGACTAAAGTACAAATCGGCTTATAATTTTCTGTTATATATTTTAATCATTTTTCAAATAACAAAAGATGCCGCTCTGTTATCTGTTTTGATAACTTTGCAGCATCTTTCTACTCTTCTTTTTTTATCCAACGTGACGCTCAAATCTCTTAAATCCAAGAATATTTTCAATCCGATCCATTGCATCCTTTTTTACTGATATACTCAGCGACTTCCTTCATAGCCTGATAATTATCAATCTGCACACTTCCCATATTACCACTCTTTTCAATCTTACGATCAATAAATACAACTGGGATTGATAAATCTGCAAGTAGCTTGTTACTGGTCGCATAATCCGAACTGACATAAATGATCCCATCTACCATTCTGGATTTTAACACATTTAAAAACTTTTCTTCCTGCACCGCATTATGATCCTTGATTTTTGTTTTGTCAATATTCTAATCAGCCTACACTTACTTTTACTCCGCCTTCACAGCCCAGCGCATCTTCGTAGATCTTGCACGCCCATTCTGTGCACACTCTTCTGCCGAAGGTCGGACTACATCTTTGGCATATTCGGAATAAACTC
>OHZJ01001027.1_pt1 | contig 10820 bp, 5 predicted proteins | sample 1580411 | NCBI WGS metagenome assembly OHZJ01 (sample SAMEA3882519, study PRJEB24775) | human gut metagenome | biome: human-associated habitat; feature: intestine environment; material: feces | place: Netherlands | collected 2009/2010 | reverse complement strand
CCTTGTTTGATCTGACATCGCTTCAGAGAGAAGCAAACCGGCAGCTGGGATTCACTGCCCAGCAGACCTTGGATTACACGCAGGCTCTGTACGAGAAGAAACTCGTGACCTATCCCCGTACCGACAGCCGGTATCTGACGGATGATATGGCACCGCTTGTGCCGGAACTTGTTTCCGTGATTCAGCAGAGCTTTCAGATTCAGCCGGATGCACCGGCACCGGTGAATACAGCACAGGTCATCAATACCAAGAAAGTTACCGATCACCATGCTATTATCCCTACAAAAACAGCGGCGGGTTATGACATTTCCTCTCTTCCCAGTGGAGAACAGGCGATTCTTACCATGCTGACGGTGCGGCTGATTTGCGCGGTAGGCACTCCCTGCCGCTATGCAGAGACCATAGTAGAAGCCGAGTGCGCCGGTCAGAAGTTCCGCACGAAAGGCAAAACAGTCACGGATATGGGCTGGAGGCAATATGCAGGAAAGGCAGTTGAAGATGCTGAGAAGAATGCAGAGGCAGGTGAACTTCCGATACTTTCGGAAGGCATGACACTGGAACTTGCCGGTGTCGATCTGAAAGAGGGCAAGACCAGCCCGCCTAAGAGATTTACCGAAGATCTTCTGCTTTCAGCGATGGAGAGTGCCAGCTCGGATGAATTTCCGGCTGGTGTAGAGCGAAAAGGCATCGGCACACCAGCTACACGCGCTGCCATCATCGAAAAACTGGTGCAGAAAGGCTTTATCGAGCGTAGGGGTGATAAGAAAACGAAATACCTTTGCTCTACGGACAAGGGAAATGCGCTGGTGACGGTGGTGCCGGAACAGATTCAGTCTCCATCCATGACGGCAGACTGGGAGGAAAAACTGCTGAAAATAGAACACGGCGAGTATGACAGCGATGCCTTTATGGGCGAAATCAGCAGCATGGTCAGCGGACTTGTTAAAACCTACGAGGCTGTAAAAGGAGCCGATGTGCTGATGCAGCCGGAATGCAAAGTCATTGGTTCCTGTCCCGCCTGCGGCAGTGATGTCTGCGAAACGGCAAAAGGATGGTTTTGCAGGGATAAGAGCTGTAAATTTGCGCTCTGGAAGGAAAACAGGTTTTTTCAGACACTGGGAAAGCAGATGACAGAGGAACTGGCAAAGCAACTGGTAAATCGTGGAAAAGCACGGCTTACCCATTGCTATTCCAGGAAGTCCAATCGTTACTATGACACAACCGTTCATGTAGAGACCGGCGAGGACGGTGCAGCAGCATTTAAGCTGGAGTTTGGAGGTAAAAAATGAGCATGAAAATGATGAATGCAGCTTATCTGGTGGATAATGTCGCTCTGCTTTCCTTGCAGGAAAAGCAGGACGGCGTGGAATTCCATTGTTTTGATATGGACAGCAAGGTGCAGATTGCCGAGGGACACATTGGCTGGGATGTGTTGGATAAACAGCCGTTTTCTACGCTGGAAGAAAGCGCGAGGGTGGCAGCACTCAAGGAGATTCCCCAGCTGGACGGTCTTACCGTTGCGCCGGTAGCCCCGGAGATGCTGGAGCAGATGCGCGGCGGCAGAAAGGTTCTTTGGCAGATGAAAAAGGCTGATCCTGAACTGGAGAATGCTAAAAATATCCGGTTTATCACCAGCAGCTACGAGGATCGTTTCAAAATTCCGGATGGCAGTGCAGTGGAGATCGAGTATCCGAACCGGAAGTTCTCAGCTCGCTGCGAATATATGGACGAATATCATTTGCGCCTGGGGTATGATGTTTTGCACATCTGTCAGCTGGCAGAAATGCTGGAACGCGGCGGTGGTACATGCCGCCCGGAGCCGCTGATTACGGAAGAACGCAGTGCATGGGATTTGGGAAGCAAGGGCTTTCTTGCCATTCAGACCTGTGAGGACGGTTACGACTATACCTTATATCATAAGGACTTTACGGAAATTGACGGTGGACAGATCGACAACCCGGAAATCAGCATGAATGCAGCCAGAGACCAGATTCTTTCGGATTATGGGTTCGGTGGCCGCACCATGACGCGGATTGACTATGATGAACTTTGTGATCGTGCAGAGGAAGCGGAAATCAGCAGACGGGAATCTGTGCTGGGTAAACTCTCGGATTTGTCTTCCAGAACGGATACGCCGGTGAAAGCTGCCAAGGCGAAGGAGGCAGAGCGATGAAATACAAGCTTACGAAGGCAGAGCAGGAAACCGTCATCAATTTTGATAATGAACTGGATAACGCCAGCATTTATACCCATGACAGCCGCCTGATTAAGAAGCTTCGGGAACTGCGAAAACAGTATCCGGAGCAGTTTATTTTGGAGCACCGGGAGCATGGGTCGGTCACTTATACGATTCCGAAACGCTGCGTTGGTATCCGACCGCCTTATAGTGAAAAGCGGCGGGAACAGCAGCGACAGGAAGCAAAGGAAAACGGCCTGCCGTTTATGGAGAAGGGAGAAATGAACGATGGCAAGAATTGAAAAATGGGATGAAGTGCATGGAACGCAGGCACCGGACGAAAGAATGATGGCATTTCTCGACAGTACTACCGACCAGTATGCGATTTTGCAGCTTCGCCGCAGCGAGGATACGGTATATGAACGCTTTTCGTCTATGCGCGAACTGGAACGGATGGGGCTGGAACCGGATATTGACCATTATGAGGTGGTTTATACGGCTCCGCTTCTTCCCTACAAGGATCAGAATACGATGTTGGAGGAACTGTATGCGAAATTCAATGTTTCCCGCCCTGATGATTTTACTGGTCATAGTCTTTCTGTGTCTGACATCGTGGCTTTACGGCAGAATGGTGTTGTAAGCTGTCACTATGTGGATTCCATCGGCTTCCAGGAACTGCCCGGATTTTTGAAACCGGAGAAATACCTGAAAGCCGCAGAAATGGCGATGGAGGACGATTACGGCATGATTGACGGCGTAATCAATAACGGAAAGAAGGAAGAACCGGTGGAGAAAGCATCGGTTCTGGATCAGCTGAAGGAAAAGCAGGAGGCTGTGCCGCCTGCGCCGCCTCGCAGGTGCTGCGAAGAAAAGGAGTTATAAATGCGTTTTACGGATGACGAATGGATGCTCATGATGCTTTACAGCCCTGGCACACGGACAGGGCTGATCGAAGAGCTTCAAAAGATGCAAAAAAGTCTGACGGGCAGAGACAGAAACCTGCGCAGGTGGACGGCCTCGCTGCTTGCAAAACTGGCAGAGATGACGGATGCAGAATATGAGGCACTGGATTTGTATCCGGACGAATAAAGGAGAGGAGGAAAAAGACAGATGATGACGAAAACGGCTTATTATATGCAGATGGCGCAGGAAGCTGCGGCACAGATCACTGGCAGCAAAGAACAGTGGACAGCGTTTCTGACCACATCCGCGCGGCTTTATAAGTATCCCTTTGCGGAGCAGCTGATGATCTATAAGCAGAGGCCAGAAGCGACGGCCTGTGCAGAGTACGATCTCTGGAATGATCGGATGAACCGCTATGTGAAGCGTGGCTCCAAGGGCATTGCTCTTTTGGACATGCGCGGCGAGCAGCCGAAACTGCGGTATGTATTTGATGTGGCAGATACCGGAGAACGGAAGAATTCCCGACCGGTACAGCTCTGGAAAATGAATGCGGAGCATGAGCAGCCAATCATTCGCGCACTGGATGTAGCATTTGATGTTCCTGCCGGTGCTGGGTCTCTGGAAAATCATATCATGGAAGCGGCAGAACGCCTTGCAAGGGAGTACTGGGAGGAAAATCGCAGGCAGATCAGTGACATCGTTGCAGATTCCTATCTGGAAGGATATGATGAACTCAACATCGGAGCTTCCTTTAAGAGAGCTGCCGCTGTCAGCATCGCATATTCCGTCTTTACCCGGACGGTGGGCAATGCAGATGACTATTTTGAGCACGAGGATTTTCTGGACATTTTTGATTTTAATACGCAGGCTGCCGCCAATGTGCTGGGAACTGCGGTCAGCGAAATGTCCAGCCAGATCTTCCGGGAAATTGAACGCACGATCCGAACCTATGAAAAAGACAAGCAGGCAGAAAGGAGCCAAAACTATGATGGAGCTGAATTACACGAAGAACGGCGATTACCTGATTCCGGATATCCAGTTGTCGGTGCAGGAACAGAAGCCTCTGGGCAAGTACGGGAGGATGCGCAGAGCGTTCCTGCAGGAGAACAACACGCTGCTGTACAATCACCTGATCCTGACCGAGAAGCTGTACCCGCACCTGTGGGAGATTCAGGAGACCGCGACCGCACGGATGGAGCAGATGATGGCGGAGCTTCTGAAAGCGAATCCGGCACCGGACAAGAAATTGAACCAGATGGCCTGGGTGCAGCACATGAACATGCTGAAAGCGCAGGCAGAGGAAGTCATTCTGACGGAACTTATCAACAGCTAAACTTTATGAGCCTGTTTCAGTCCGAGGCAGAGCAGATTCAGAAAATTGATGCGGCGGCAGAAAATGCAGCCAGAGAAGCGGAGAGCGAAAAGCCCTCCGCTTTTGTCATTTCTGAGGATGAAATCGACCGGATGTTGCGAGCAGGTTCTAATTTTGAGGGCGGAAAAATCCGTATTTATGCGCTGTATCAGCAGCAAGGGGACGCGAAAGAACGAGCTGCATTCTTGAAAGCGGAATACGGTCTCGGTGGCCACAGCTATACCTTTATGGATGGCAGTCGCGGTTTTGCCGATTATAACGGAAGAGGTATTCTGCTTCGCAATTATGACCATGACCGGGAAGTGCGACTCACATGGTCGGCGGTGGATAAGCGGTTAGACCGGCTTGTGGAAAATGATCAGTACCTGACCGCGCTGGAAATGGAAGAGTATCGGAAGCTGGAGCAGGAATACGGCGCGCCGCTTCCTATGCCGACTGCCGCCCATGTGTTTCCGCCAACGCCACCGGAACGCTACGATACCGGAAATGAGCATGTGGACAACATGCTGAATACGGCTGCGGATGTATATGCCCGGAGTGAACTGGCGGCACCACAGCGGTTTACCGTGATGGAGACAGACGATGGTTATGCGGTCTGGGATGATATTCAGGACGGCATTCATGTGGAGCCGGATGGCGTCAGCGAAGAGTTTACCAGCGAATGGGAGGCAGAGACCTACCGCCAGCAGTTGATTGAAAAAGTTCAGGAACGGGAAGCAAAAGACTGGCTCTATGTTGAACAGAGCAAGCAGAATTTGCAGCAGGACATTCCATTCCCAGATGTGGAATCCGAAGAAGTACAGGAATCGGCTCACGCAGAGACAGATCCTCTGGTACTGGAAATGCAGGAACACGCCAGCGAACTTTCCAGAGAGTCTGGCTATGCACCGGATGAACGGTTTGTGGTCACAATGACCGGCGAGAACTTTCCGGATTCTAAAGATGCGTTTGCCATCTGGGATTATGTCAAAGAAGAGTATTACGGATATTCGGACGGAAAAGTGCAGACATTTGCCGATTATGTGAGTGCATCAGAGGCGTTGCAGGAGATTCGCGGCAGGAACATGGAGGCTGAAAAAGAGCCTGCAACTGTGCAGCCAGAACCCGCAGCTCCGGTGCAGCCGGATTATCGCGTTGGCGATACGCTGTATCTGGACGGAAAGGCATTTACGATTGAAAAAGTCGGGCTTTTCGATGTGGAACTTCGGGACCCGGATTCCGTGTATCCGATCTTCCGCTCGGAAAGCAAGGAAAATCTGGCAAGAATTTTGGGGCATGAGGAAAATGTTCACCTGCACAATCTGGTGGTTGATCTGAATTCTGGAAAAAAAGAAGCGTTCCGGGCAGGGCATGAAGCAAAACATGCGGAGAACTACCGCATCAACAGCTTTCACCTCGGCGAAGGCAGTCCTAAGCAGAAATTCCGTGCCAACATGGATGCCATCTACACGCTGAAAGCCTTAGAAAATCAGCATAGGGATGCGACACCGGAGGAACAGGAAACGCTGGCCAATTATGTCGGCTGGGGTGGGCTGGCAGATGCCTTTGACGCAGAGAAAACTGCCTGGACAGGCGAATATAAGGAGCTGAAAGCAGCTCTTACGGAAGAAGAATATGCCGCAGCCAGGGCTTCGACTCTGAATGCGCATTACACCAGCCCTACCGTGATCCGTGCAATCTATGAGGCATTGGACGGTATGGGATTTGAGAAAGGCAATATTCTGGAACCGTCGATGGGTGTCGGCAACTTCTTCGGTATGCTGCCGGATTCCATGCTGGGAAGCAGACTGTATGGTGTGGAACTGGATTCCATCACCGGGCGCATTGCGCAGAAATTGTATCCGCAGGCAGAAATCAAGGTGGCAGGCTTTGAAACCACCGACCGGCGCGACTTCTATGATCTGGCCGTGGGCAATGTGCCCTTTGGCAACTACCGTGTCAGCGATAAGCCCTATGATAAACTCGGATTTTCTATCCACAACTATTTCTTTGCCAAGGCATTGGATCAGGTTCGTCCCGGTGGCATCGTGGCCTTTGTTACCAGCCGCTACACGATGGATTCCAAGAATCCGGACGCGCGAAAGTATCTGGCGCAACGGGCAGAACTGCTGGGAGCCATTCGACTTCCTAACAACGCATTCCGTGCCAATGCCGGTACAGATGTAGTGTCGGATATCATTTTTCTGCAAAAGAGAGACCATCCAATTGATATCGAACCGGATTGGGTGCATCTGGGGCTGACATCGGAGGGTATTACCCTCAACAGCTATTTTGTTGACCACCCGGAAATAGTGCTGGGTGAGATTACAACGGAAAGTACCCAGTACGGCAAGGAAGAATGTACGGTCATTCCGATTCCGGATGAGGATCTGGGAGACCAGCTGCATGAGGCTGTGCAGCATATCGGCGGTCACTATGAAGCGCAGGAGCTGGCACCGGAGGAAGAACTGTCCTTGCAGGGCGAAACCATTCCGGCAGACCCCAATGTAAAGAACTTCTCCTATGCGGTGGTGGATGGGGATGTCTACTTCCGTGAGAACAGCATCATGCGAAAGGCTGACCTTTCTGCGACAGCCACCGGCAGGATCAAGGGCATGGTGGAGCTTCGTACCATTGTGCAGGAACTGATCGACTATCAGCTGAACGATTATCCGGAGGACGCGATTGCCCAGAAACAGCGGGAACTGAATGTAGCCTATGACCGATTCGCCGATCAGTATGGGCTTATCAACTCCCGTGCAAATGCGCAGGCTTTTTCAGAAGATTCGTCTTATTATCTGCTCTGCTCTCTGGAAAATGTAGATGAAAACGGCAGGCTGGAATCCAAGGCGGATATGTTCACCAAACGGACGATTCGACCGGAACGGGCTGTTACCAGCGTAGATACTCCGGCAGAGGCTCTGGCAATCTCCATCGGAGAGCGCGGCAAAGTGGATTTGCCCTATATGTCGGAGCTTTTAGGTACACCGGGAGAATTTGAAAAAATCCAGCAGGAACTGCATGGTGTCATTTTCAAAGACCCGATGACGCAAGGCGGCGAGGAAACCGGCTGGGTGGCGGCTGATGAATATCTGTCCGGCAATGTCCGGGAAAAACTCCGCGTGGCAGAACTGGCTGCGGCTTCTGACCCTGCCTTTGCGGTAAACACGGAATATTTGAAGAAAGCACAGCCGAAAGACCTGGATGCGTCGGAGATTGATGTGCGCCTTGGTGCCACATGGGTCAATCGGGATTATATCCAGCAGTTTATGGAAGAAACCTTTGAACCGCCGTTCTATCTGCGCAGAAATATTGAAGTGAAATTCTCTCCCATGACGGCAGAATGGCAAATTACCGGCAAGAGTACACCGAGCCGGAATGATGTTCATGCCTATATGACCTACGGCACCAGCCGAGCCAACGCCTACCGGATTCTGGAGGATACGCTGAATCTGCGGGATATCCGTATCTACGATACCGTGGAGGATGCAGACGGCAAGCAGAAGCGGGTTCTGAATAAAAAGGAGACCACCCTCGCCCAGCAGAAACAGCAGGCCATTAAGGATGCGTTCCAGAACTGGGTGTGGAAAGACCCTTATCGCCGCGCGGAACTTGTGGAAAAGTATAACGAGCTGTTCAACAGCACTCGTCCCCGTGAGTATGATGGTTCTCATATCCGCTTTGGCGGCATGAATCCGGAAATCCGGCTGCGGGAACACCAGCAGAATGCCATTGCTCATGTGCTGTACGGCGGCAATACGCTGCTGGCCCACGAAGTGGGTGCCGGTAAGACTTTCGAGATGGCCGCTTCTGCTATGGAGGCAAAACGGCTGGGACTGTGCCAGAAATCCATGTTTGTCGTTCCGAATCATTTGACCCTTCAGTGGGCAAACGAGTTTCTGCGTCTGTATCCGAGTGCAAAATTGCTGGTGGCAAGCAAAAAGGACTTTGAAACTGCCCGCAGAAAGAAGTTCTGCGCACGAATTGCTACTGGTGATTACGATGCAGTCATCATCGGGCATTCCCAGTTTGAGAAAATTCCGGTGTCCGCAGAACGGCAGGAGCGGATTTTGACTGCCCAGATTGATGAAATCGAAAACGCCATTGCTGAGATGAAATCCCAGAATGGCGAACGTTTCTCCATCAAACAGATGGAAAAGACCCGGAAAGGATTGGAGGCGAGATTGGAGAAACTTCGGGCAACCGACCGAAAAGACGATGTGATTACCTTTGAGCAGCTGGGCGTAGACCGACTGTTTGTAGACGAAGCACATGCCTTTAAGAATCTGTTCCTCTACACAAAAATGCGCAATGTTGCAGGCTTGTCCACATCGGAAGCGCAGAAATCTTCGGATATGTTTATGAAGTGCCAATATATGGACGAGTTGACAGGCGGGCGCGGCATCATTTTTGCGACCGGCACCCCGGTTAGCAACAGCATGACGGAGCTTTACACCATGATGCGGTATCTCCAGTACGGCACGTTGCAGCAGAAAGGGCTGACCCATTTCGACAGCTGGGCTTCTACCTTTGGTGAGACCACCACGGCCATTGAGCTGGCACCGGAAGGAACCGGATACCGGGCAAGAACAAGATTTGCAAAATTCTTCAACCTGCCGGAGCTGATGAATATGTTCAAGGAAGTGGCAGATATCAAGACTTCCGATCAGCTGCATCTGCCGGTGCCGGAGGCAAAATTTGAAACCGTGGTGGTGCAGCCTTCGGAGCATCAGCAGGCGATGGTGGCGGAGCTTTCGGAACGGGCGGCGGCTGTGCATTCCGGTGTGGTAGACCCGTCGGTCGATAACATGCTGAAAATCACATCGGATGGCAGAAAGCTGGGACTGGATCAGCGATTGATGAATCCGCTCCTGCCGGATGACCCAAATAGCAAGCTCAACGCCTGTGTGCGGAATGTGCTTCGGATTTATGAGGAAGGACAGTCGGATAAGCTGACCCAGTTGCTGTTCTGCGACCTCAGCACGCCGAAGAACGATGGAACCTTCAATGTCTATGAGGATATCCGCGCCAAACTAATTCAGTCCGGTGTGCCGGAAGAAGAAATCGCATTTATTCATGATGCCGATACTGAGGCAAAAAAGAAAGATTTGTTTGCCAAAGTGCGTACCGGACAGGTACGGGTATTGTTAGGTTCGACACAGAAGATGGGTGCAGGCACGAACGTGCAGGACAGGCTGGTGGCCGTGCATCATCTGGATGTGGGCTGGCGGCCTGCGGACATGACCCAGCGAAATGGTCGTATCATCCGTCAGGGAAACCGAAACAAAGAAGTGCAGGTTTATCAGTATGTGACGGAAGGAACTTTTGATGCCTACCTCTATCAGACACTGGAGAATAAGCAGAAATTTATCAGCCAGATCATGACCAGCAAATCTCCGGTACGTTCCTGTGATGATGTAGATGAGCAGGCTCTTTCCTATGCAGAGATCAAGGCACTTTGTGCCGGAGACCCGCAAATCAAGGAGAAAATGGACTTGGATGTAGATGTTGCAAGGCTGAAAGTATTGAAGGCGGATCATCAGAGCCAGCAGTACCGATTGGAAGATAAATTGATGAAATATTTCCCTGCGGAGATTGAGAAAACGCAAGGGTTCATCAAGGGCTTTCAGTCGGATATTCGGACGGTGGCGGCACATCCGCTGCCGGAAGAGGGGTTCTGCGGTATGGAGGTGAATGGCACACAATTTACTGAAAAAGCCGAGGCCGGTGAAGCAATTCTTGCGGTCTGTAAAGCCAATCAGAGTTTGGAGCCGGTGCCGCTTGGCAGCTATCGCGGTTTCAAGATGGAGTTGTCATATGACAGCTTCCAGAAAGAGTATCAGGTGCTGCTGAAAGGCGAGATGACCCACCGGGTGCCCATCGGCACCAGTGCTGCGGGCAATATCCAGCGTTTGGATAATGCTCTTGCCGGGATTCCTGCAAGGCTGGAGAAGGCGGAACAGCAGCTGGACAATCTTAGGAGCCAGCAGGAAGCTGCGCAGGCCGAGCTTGGAAAGCCGTTCCCCCAGGAGGCAGAACTGGCGGAAAAGAGTGCAAGACTGGCAGAACTGGACGCACTGCTGAATATGGATGACCGTGAAAATGATGATCCAGACCGTGAGAGAACAACGGAAAAGCCGTCTGTCCTGGCAGAGCTGCGTGACCGTGCAGGGCGCATTCCGCCGATGACACATCGAAATGATGAGGAGGTGGCACTATGAGTGTTCGGGAACACTGGATCAATGTCCGGGTAAACCCGGAAGAGCTGGCGAGGATTCGTGAAAAGCAGAAGGAATTGGGAATTCGCAATACCGGTGCCTATATGAGAAAAATGGCGATGGACGGGTACTGCGTAAATCTTGATTTGTCGGATGTGGCGCAGGTATCCAC
>OHZJ01001021.1_pt1 | contig 10921 bp, 8 predicted proteins | sample 1580411 | NCBI WGS metagenome assembly OHZJ01 (sample SAMEA3882519, study PRJEB24775) | human gut metagenome | biome: human-associated habitat; feature: intestine environment; material: feces | place: Netherlands | collected 2009/2010 | reverse complement strand
TACTGCTGGCTGTGCGCAGCCGCAGCGCCACCGGCGGAAAACTGGCTGCCCAGCTGATCTATGGCGACAACAATGCCGTGCTGGACATTCCGCTGGACAAGGACGAGACTTACAGTGTGGACACCGGTTATTATACGGTGCATATAGAGGTAAAGGACGGCAGAGCGCGGTTTATTGAATCGCCCTGCCCGGATCACATCTGCGAGGGCTTTGGCTGGCTGTCGGCGGAGGATCAGACCGCCACCTGCCTGCCCGCCCGCGCCGTGCTGACCATCGTTCCGGTGGGCTAAAAAAGGAGTATTCTCATGTTGGACGAAAACGAGCATTCCCGCAAGGAGGACGGCCGCTCCCTGCACCGCCTTTTGCACAAGACTGAGCAGCAGGACGCCACCGTGGAGGTGGACAGCGCCGCGTTTTTCTCGGAGCTGCCGCCGGAGCAATCTGCTCCGCCGCCCCGCCGCCCGCAGCAAAACACCCCCCGCACCACGGTGTCCGGGGGAAATGGGGCATACCAGCCCCCGAAACGAGGGAAGATCTTGCTGATCGTACAGGCAATTTTAAGCGTTCTGGCGCTGGTGCAGCTGTGGCGCACCCAGATGCTGCCCGCGCTGTATCTCATCCTCATCACGGCACTGCTGGTGCTGCTCTGGCTGCTGGTCAAGCGCTGCCAGGAGTACAGCGCCCCCCGCAAGGTATCCCGGGTGTTCTCGGTGTTCCTGTGTGCCTTTCTGGCGCTGGGCTGTGTCTGGGCGCAGCAGGGCCTGAGTGCACTGGATAACGTGACCTCCGGCCTTGTCACCGGCACCGAGGCCAACAAGATCACCAAGGAGCCCTTTGTGGTCTACCTGAGCGGCGTGGACAACCGCGGCGAACTGACCGAAAAGGCCCGCAGCGATGTGAACATCCTTGCCGTGGTCAATCCCTCCACCAAACGGGTGGCGCTCATCAACACTCCCCGCGATTACTATGTTGATCTGGCGGGCACCAACAGCAAGGACAAGCTGACCCACGCCGGTCTGTACGGCGTGGAGACCAGCATGGCAACCCTGGGCAACCTGTACGGGGTCAATGTGGACCAATACCTCCGCATCAACTTTGCGGGCTTCATCAGCATCATCGATGCCGTGGGCGGCGTGGATGTCTACTCCGATCAGGCGTTCACCTCGGTGGGCAGCCCCGGCTACTATGACCCCACCACCTTTGCCGAGGGCTGGAACCATCTGGACGGCAAGAGCGCTTTGGCCTTTGCCCGTGAGCGCCACGCCTTTGCCTCCGGCGATATCCAGCGCGGCATCAACCAGATGAAAGTCATCGATGCCATGATGAATAAGATCAAATCTCCCACCGTGCTGATGAGCTTCTCCAAGCTGATGGATGCTGTGTCCGACTGCTTTGTGACCAGCCTTTCTCAGGAGCAGATCTCCGCACTGGTGCGGATGCAGCTGGCAAGCCTGTCTGACTGGGACATCCAGAGCTATGCCGTGACCGGCACCAGCGGCAAGAGCTCCCAGTGCTACTCCGCAAAGGGTCAGAGTCTCTATGTGATGAAGCCGGATGAGAACTCCGTCAACCAGGCCAAGGAGCTGATCGCATCCGTTCTGGGCGGCGAGGGCACCGTGAGCGATACCCAGCAGACCCCCGAAAAGACCGAGGTATTCACCCCCACGGCTGACCCCAATGCGGGCACCTCTGTGGAGGAATCGCCCGACAGCGTCATTGTGGAGGAACCTGCCGAGAGCGTGCCTGCGGAACAGCCTGCCGATGTGCAGCCCGCAGAACCCACCCCCGAAGCGCCTGCCGAGAGCGAGGCTTCCACCGAAGCACCTGCCGAGAGTGAAGCCAGCAGTGAATCCACCGGTGGAGCAGAAACACCTTCTATCTCTCTGCCCACGCAGGAGCAGGTGGAATCTGCTGCCAACTCCCTGCATCAGGCCGCTTCCACCGTGCTGGATGCCCTGTTCGGTTCCAGCAGCAGCGGAGAATAAAACAGGATAAAACAGCACAAGCCCCGGGCCTTGCAAAAGGTCCGGGGCTTGTTGTCTTCTGATCTTACCGGGAAGCGCGATTACTCAGCGTCGCCCAGCTCAAAGGTCTTGACAGAGACAGTGCCGTTGCGGCCAGCCTTGTCGGTGCGCAGATACTGGCGGGTGGTTTCGCCGTTGCTGGTCACGTCAGCAACATAGATCTGCTCGGCCTCGGCCTCGATGGGGAACTCCTCGGCCATGCCCTTCATGGGCAGAGCGCTCAGGTCTGCGTAAGCGCCGTTCACCTTCCACAGCTTCATGGTGTCGCCGTTGGACAGGGTGAACTCGCCGTAGCAGTCGGCGGAGTAGGTGGTGCCGTTCACATCCAGATCCTCGGTGCCGACAACGCTGGCGGCAGCGGCCTCGCTCTCGGCAGCTTCGCTGGAAGCGGCCACAGAGGAAGCAGCCTCGCTGGAAGCAGCGGAGGATGCGGTGGAGGATGCACTATTGGAGCAGCCAGTCATGGCAACAGCCAGCACAGCAGCGGTCAGTGCCAGACCCAGAGTACGATTGATTCTCATGTGATAGTCTCCTTCTATTCTGAAACCATATCAATTCCTGCGCCCGGCGTAAACCTTGTACGCACCGGGCGTGCACGTGCTAGTCTACCACAATTGACTATATTGTTCAAGACTTTGCACAAAAAATAGCCCTCTCAGTCGCGCTGTCGCATGACTGAGAGGGCTCATATTACTTCAGGATCTCCTGCAGCACGCTGTGGCCGTCCAGACTGGAAGCATCCACGCCCAGATATTCACACACGGTCTGTGCAATGGTGCCAAAGCAGAGCCGGGTGCCCAGGTCCACACCGGGCTTCACGCCCTTGCCGCAGACCAGATACGGCACATACTCGCGGGTATGGTCGGTGGTCTTGGTGTAAGAGGGGTCGCAGCCGTGGTCGGCGGTGATCATCAGCAGGTCGCCCTCCCGCATCCCGGGGATGAAGTCGGCCAGGAAGCGGTCAAATTCGGTGGCGGCGGCGGCATAGCCGGACACGTCGCGGCGGTGGCCGTAGAGCATATCAAAATCCACCAGATTCACAAAGGCCAGACCCTCGAAATCCCGGGTCTGCAATGCCTCGGTGAAGGCGATGCCATTGGTGTTGCCGGTGGTCTTGATCTTTTCGGTCACGCCCTGTCCGTCAAAGATATCAAAGATCTTGCCCACAGCGATGACATCCCTGCCGGCCTCCTTCAGCAGGTCGAGCATGGTGGCACGGGGCGGCTTCAGGCTCAGGTCGTGGCGGTTGGTGGTGCGGTAGAAGGTCTCGGCGCTGCTGCCCAGGAAGGGCCGGGCGATGACACGGCCCACGCCGTACGCACCCTTCAGCATCTCGCGGGCGATCTCGCAGTAGCGGTAAAGCTCGTGCACGGGCACCAGCTCCTCGTTGGCGGCCACCTGGAACACGCTGTCGGCGCTGGTGTAGACGATGAGGGCATTTTCCTTCATGGCCTGCTCGCCGTAGTCCTTCAGCACCTCGGTGCCGGAATAGGGCAGATTGCAGAGGACTTTGTGGCCGGTTTTTGCCTCAAACTCCTGAATGAGCTCCTCCGGGAAGCCGTTGGGGAAGGTGGGCAGCGGGTTCGGGCTGACCACACCGGCGATCTCCCAGTGGCCGATGGTGGTATCCTTGCCCATGCTCTGCTCCTGCAGGCGGGCAAAGGCACCGGCGGGCGCGTCGGTCTTTTCGCCCGCGGTCACACCGTCAATGTTGAACAGGCCCAGCTTTTTCAGGTTGGGGCAGTTGAAATTGGGATGCCCTGCAATGGCCCCCAGCGTGTTGGTGCCCTCGTCGCCAAAGGCGGCTGCATCCGGCTCCGCGCCGATGCCAAAGCTGTCCAGTACGATCAAAAATACACGCTTTTCCATATGTTTTCACTCCATTTTCCTCCGGGGCTGCCCCGGAACAGTCGCACTTTTGCTTACCTTCATTATAAGCAAATCCCGCCGGTTATGCAAGCGCTTTGTGGTGGAAAGATTTTTGTTCAAACCTGATGAAATCTTAGCAGTTTCTTTGCAAAGATTTTTCTTGCGCTATTGTATCCAAGAGCTTATAATGTATAGTGGTATGGTTTTTTGAAACAGCCATATTGGCGTATACTGCCGCCGCGGGCGCAAAGCAATCACTGCCCGCCAGAGAGCAGCCAGCTTGGGCTGCTGCGTCAAGATAGAGAGCATTATAGCGTAAACGTTGGAGGTATTTTATGAGAAAAACGAAGATCATCTGCACCCTGGGCCCTTCTACCGATAAGGGCGATGTCCTGCGCGACCTGATTGCAAACGGCATGAACGTGGCCCGTTTCAACTTCTCCCACGGTTCCTACGAGGAGCACGGCGGCCGTCTGGCAAAGCTGAAGGCGCTGCGTGAGGAGCTGGGCAAGCCCGTTGCCGCCCTGCTGGACACCAAGGGCCCCGAGATCCGCCTGAAGGAGTTCAAGAACGGTGTGGAGATGCTGGAAGCCGGCCAGACCTTTACCCTGACCACCCGCGAGGTGGAGGGCACCAAGGAGATCTGCTCCGTCACTTACAAGGATCTGCCCCAGGATGTGCAGCCCGGCGGCACCATCATGCTGGACGACGGCCTGATCATGCTGCACATTGAGCAGGTCACCGACACCGACATCATCTGCACCGTGTTGAACAGCGGCAAGATCAAGACCAAAAAGGGTGTCAATGTGCCCGGCGTGCATCTGTCCATGCCCTACCTGAGCCAGAAGGACCGTGAGGACATCATCTTTGGCGTGCAGAACGGCTTTGACTTCATCGCTGCTTCCTTTGTGCGCACCGCACAGGATGTGTACGACATCCGCAACCTGCTGAATGAGTACGATTCCAACATCCGTATCATTGCCAAAATCGAGAACCGTGAGGGCGTGAACAACATCGACAGCATCCTCTCCGCAGCCGATGCCGTCATGGTGGCCCGTGGTGACCTGGGCGTTGAGATCGACTTCACCGAGCTGCCCGGCATCCAGAAGGACATCATCGACCGCTCCTTCTCCTTCGGCAAGCCCATCGTCACTGCCACCCAGATGTTGGACAGCATGATGGTCAACCCCCGCCCCACCCGTGCCGAGATCTCCGACGTGGCAAATGCCATCTACGATGGCACCTCCGCCATCATGCTGTCTGGTGAGACCGCTGCCGGTGACTACCCCGTGGAGGCCCTCAAGACCATGTCTGCCATTGCAGAGCGCACCGAGAACGAGGAGCACTACCGCGCCCAGCGCCACGCCGAGATCCAGATCAGCGTCAGCGATGCAACCGCTCATGCTGCCTGCCTGACCGCCAAGGACGTGAACGCTGCCGCCATCGTCACCGTGTCCGAGTCCGGCAACACCGCCCGTCTGCTGAGCAAGTACCGTCCGGAGCAGCCCATTATCGCCTGCGTGATGAAGGAACAGGTACAGCGTCAGCTGGCCCTGAGCTGGGGCATCACCCCGCTGATGATGCCTCTGGCGCACAGCACCGATGAGCTGATCGAAATGTCCACCTCTCTGGCCAAGGAGAACGGCTACCTGCACAACGGTGAGCTGGCGGTCGTGACCGCAGGCGTGCCCGTGGGCGTGTCCGGCACCACCAACATGATCAAGATCCACATGGTGGGCAACTGTCTGGCTACCGGCGTGGGCGTTGGCCGCGAGAATGCCGATGTGACCAGCGCCACCGGCAAGGCCTGCGTCTGCCGCACTCTGGAAGAGGTGCGTGCAAAGTTCAAGCCCGGCATGGTGCTGGTGGTCCCCGCTACCAGCAACGAAATGCTGAGCTATGTGCGTGACGCCGCCGCTCTGGTGGTGGAAGAGCCGGGCCTGAACAGCCATGCCGCCATTGCCGGCAAGGCCCTGCTCAAGCCCACCGTCGTGGGTGCTGCCGGTGCCACCAGCCACATCCGTGACGGCCTGATGGTCGCTGTGGACTGCGCGCACGGCAGCGTGCAGCGCCTGCAGGCATAAGCCAAAGGAGAAAAACTCATGGAACGCATTGCAAGCTTCTGTGTTGACCATACCAAGCTGGACCGCGGCATGTATCTGAGCCGTCAGGACGGCGATGTTCTCACCTGGGACATCCGCATGAAAAAGCCCAATCACGGCGACTACCTGACCACCGGTGCCGCCCACACGCTGGAGCATCTGTTTGCCACCTATGCGCGCAACAGCGCCTTTAAAGACAGCGTGATCTACGTTGGCCCCATGGGCTGCCGCACCGGCTTCTATCTGCTCACCCGCGGCCTGACTCCCGCCGAGACACTGGAGCTGACGGTGGAGTCCTTCCGCTTCATGGCTGGCTTTGAGGGCACAGTGCCCGGTGCCAGCGAAGTGGAGTGCGGCAACTACCGCGATATGGACCTGCCCGCTGCCAAGGCCGAAGCCGCTGCCATGCTGCCGGTGCTGGAAGCACTGACCGGCGACGAGCTGCATTACTAAGCTATCTTCACCCTTCAAATTCATCATCATAAAAAAGCGCTCTTCCAACGGAAACCCGGTGGGAGAGCGCTTTCGTTTTATTCGGTTTTTAAAGGCTATCCAATGCCTGCCGTGCAGCACGGATGTTTGCTTCGCTGGTCTGCCACACCTCAAACTCCGAAAAGCCGGGCAGACCCATGGGCACGCCCTCGCGCCGGAAGGTCATGCGGCTTTGCAGCACCTGTTTGCCGGAAAGGTGAAATGCCCGCACACCGGTCTGCGCGGCCAGCACCGGGATGTTCTGTGCCGAGACCCCGGCACCTGCCAGAATCTCCACATCCTTCCCTGCACGCTCTGTCAGCTGCCGCAGCAGTGCAGCGCCCTGCGGCGCGCTGGCCGCCTGTCCACTGGTGAGGATGGTGCAAAGGCCCATGCTCTGGGCTGTTTCCAGCGCAGCAAAGGGGTCCGCGCAGACGTCAAAAGCGCGGTGCAGGGTACACGCCACCGGACGGCCCGCCTTCTCTGCTGCCTTGCGTGCCGCCGCATAGATGGGCCGCATGGCTCCTGCATCCAGCGCACCCTCCGGGGTCAGCACACCGGTCACGATGCCGTCTGCCCCGGCTTCCACCAGCTCTGCGGCCAGCTGTTCCATCTGGGCAAGCTCATAGCTGTCATAGCAGAAATCGCCAAAGCGGGGCCGCAGCAGCGCCCGCACCGGCAGGCCGGTCTCTGCCTTGACCTGCTGCACCAGCGTCAGGCTGGGCGTTGTACCGCCAACGATGAGGTCGGCACACAGTTCCAGCCGGTCGGCACCGCCGCGCTTTGCCGCCAGCGCACTGGCGGTGCTGTCCACACATACTTCCAGAACAGAACGCATGATAATTCCTCCCTTTTTGCCGGATGGCTCTCCGGCGCTTTGTTTTATTCTACCACATTTTTCCGGTTTGTAAAATTATTTTATTGTGCTCCGGCGATGCGGCAAAAAAAAGGCTGCGGCCCGGGTCTTATCCCTGCCGCAGCCTTTGTTGTTTTTGTTCAGATCAGGCCAAGCGCCTTGAACTCCTTTGCAATGCCGTCCTCATATACCGAGGGCGCAATGCGGTCACAGCGCTTTTTCAGTGTTTCAGAGCCATTGGCCATACACACGCTGATGCCTGCCACATCGGTCATCTGCAGATCGTTATCGCTGTCGCCAAATCCAATGGTATCTGCCAGCGTACAGCCCAGATGGTCACAGATGGCCTTGATGCCGGTTCCCTTATCAAATTTGCGGTTGATGAGCTCACCATTCACAAAGCCATCGGTCAGGCTGTCCAGCTTGCTCTCGCAGAACACGAACTGATCCGCATAGAGCCGCTTTGCCTCGGCAAGGTCGCTTTCGTGGTCGGCAATGAATACGATCTTATACAGCGGTTCCCCTTTGTAATCGGAAAGCGGCAGAATGGACATACCCTCTTCCATGGCTTTGCGCCAGCGCTCTGCTTCGCTGTTCAGCGGTACGCCCTTCTTTTGATGGATAAAGCTCCACCTTTGCACCATCTTGATACCGCCAAAAGTGGCATCCCGGGCTTCCAGCGTGCACTCCACGCCATGGCGTTCCAGCGCCGCGCGCACGCCTTCGGCCTGCTGCGGCTCCATGGGGATATCCACCAGAGTCTTACCATCGCACAGCACATAACCGCCTGCACTGCATACCGCGCCCGCAAAGCAGCTGTGGCGCAGCAGCGGCTCGGTCATGCGGTGGTTGCGGCCGGTGCACAAAAACAGCCTGTGCCCGTTTGCTTTGGCGCAGTCCAGTGCGGCCAGTGTGCTTTCCGGGATCAGCATATCCCCCGGCGGCAGCAAGGTACCGTCAATATCCAGAAAAATCAATCTGTGATCCATATCATCCTTACCCTCTGTTTACAGAGAACCGCGCTCCACTACCTGATACCCCAGCGTCACCTGACGCACCGGGCCGCCATATTCCTTCTCTTCCAGCATCTGCAGCAGGATCCGGGCGGCTTCCTGCCCCACCTGCTTCTGATAAAACCGTACCGTGGCCAGACCCGGGTCGGTCACACTGCCCGCCCAGCTGTCGCCAATGCCGGCAAGGCCCACATCCCGTCCGATCTGCCGTCCTGCCTGCTTGAGCGCATGCATGGCACCAAAGGCCACCGTATCGGTCACGCAGACCACACCATCCAGAAACGGGCAGCGGGTCAGCAGCTCCTGCATACAGCGCTGCCCCTCTTCCACGGTGAATGCATTGCAGCAGATGCGGGGCAGCTGGTCGCCATCCAGCCCTGCATCCCTCAAGGCATCCTGCACGCCTTCCCGGCGCTGGATGCCGGTGGCATCGTCCCGTTCGGAGCCGCCAATGTAAACGATCCTTCTGCGGCCATGCTCCAGCATCCGCTGGGTCAGCTCCCGGGCGGCGGTATGGTCATCGTTGTACACGCAGGCCACGTCCGGAAAACGCTGGCCTGTGACCACCACCGGTACACTGCAGTTTTTCAGCGCCTGTGCCAGCTGAGGGGTATAGTAGCTGCCCAGCAGGATAATGCCCGCCACGTGGTTGCGCTGCATGGCAGTCAGATAGCCCAGCTCCCGCTGGGCGTCCAGCTCGGTGTTTCCCAGCAGCAGCAGATAGTTTCTGGCATCCAGCTCACTGGCGATCCCGGCGGTGAGCTGCCCGACCGACTGGGAGCCGATGCTGGGGGCGATCACGCCGATCTGATTCACTTTGCCGGTGCGCAGAGTCTGAGCGGTCGTATCGGGGCGGTAGCCGGTCTTCTCCACAACCTCCCGGATGATGGCACGCTTCTGCTCGCTCAGAGGCCCGCCGTTCAGGTAACGGCTGACGGCCGCACTGGACACGCCAGCCATTTTTGCAATATCACTGATGGTCATATTCGCGGTACTTCTCTCTTTTGGGGTGCATTGTTGTGTGTAAACGTTTTCACGCTTATTATAAACCGCTTTCACCCATCCTGCAAGATGCGCTTTTTCCGGTTTATCCCGGTATGTGATTTGTTTTTTTATTGACCGTGCACAAAAGACGGCCTTTTCTCCCGGCGAAAAGCGACCATTTTTTCAAAACAGACAGGTCACACTGCACCCATGCTCCAGGCACGCACCAGCAGCCCCAGCACCAGCGCTGCCAGCAGCACGATCATGACTGTCTGATTGCCGGAATTTTTCCGTTTCTTTTTACAATTTGTATTTTTGTGACCCTTTGCAGAGCTGCCGCGGCCGGAATTGCCGTGCGCTGCCGTTCTCTTGCCGGAAGAGCGGCTGCTGCCCGTTTTGCGGCTCTGGGACTGCCTTGTGCTCTGGCGGGATGTACTGCGGGCGGCAGGCTTTTCTTCAGCCGGTGCACGGCTGGATGCAACAGGCTCCTTTGCCCCGCAGTGGGACAAAAACTCCTCTGCCTGACGGTAATAGCGGGCCAGCTCGTTTTCCCGGAAGGCCGTGCCCGCATAGGCATCCTCCAGACATTCGATGGCTTCGTTGAACAGGATCGCCGCCTGCGCCGCGTCAGTCTGGTCGGTGGCGTGGGCTGCTTCGTTGCGGGCCGTGCGCACGGTGTTGCAGGCGCGGCGGGCTGCACCCGGGCTGCTGGTGTTTCCCAGCAGATCCAGAGGCTTTTCCGCATCCTTTTCCGGGTCCAGCAGCACACGCATACAGATGGTGGTGTCCAGCTGCTGCCAGCTGCTCTTGCCGGAAAGATCCGGCATCCGGTCATAGTAGTCCGGGCTTTCCTGCTGGCGCTGGGCAATATGGTCAAGCAGTGCGCCCAGACTGTTGGAGCCGGGCTTGTGCTCCCAGTGCCAGCGCAGCAGGCGGCGGCTGATCTCATCGCAGGCGGTCTTGATCTCAAAAGCGGCCTGTAAGGCTTCTTCCGGCATAGTCGGGTTCTCCCTTCTGATATGCAAAAAGCGGAGAAGGCAGATCAGCCCTCTCCGCTGCTGTTTGTGTTTACAGTACGAACTGATAGTACACGAAGCCGCACAGCGCCACAGCCGCGCAGATGACGGCAGTGATGGGCGGCACCCAGCGGATCAGCGTTTCTGCCACGCTGTCGCGCTCGTCCTCGTACTCCTCATTGTCCTCATAATCAGGCTCCGGCTGCTGGGCCACCGGCTGTGCACGGCGGGAGGCGGCAGGCATCACACGGGTGCCTTCCTCTGCCTGTGCACGCGCAGCCCTGTCCGGGAACTGTTCCCGCATTCCGTCATCCAGCATACGGGTCGGCTCTGCAGCAGGCTCTTGCGGCTGCGGGCGGCGCGGTGCGCCCATGATGCGGGTGGGCTCCTCCTGTGCCGGCTGCACAGGGGCAGCTCCCATGATACGGGTCGGCTCTTCCTGTTCCGGCTGCGGCGCCAGAGGAGTTTCCAGCTCCGGCTCGGTCTGGGCAGGCTGTTCCGGCTGCAGCAGGGTGTTCAGCGCGTTCTGCAGCAGGATGCGGTCACAGCCGCACTCCGAGCAGTAAACGGTGTCTTCTTCCTTGGG
>OHZJ01001015.1_pt1 | contig 10961 bp, 9 predicted proteins | sample 1580411 | NCBI WGS metagenome assembly OHZJ01 (sample SAMEA3882519, study PRJEB24775) | human gut metagenome | biome: human-associated habitat; feature: intestine environment; material: feces | place: Netherlands | collected 2009/2010 | reverse complement strand
AGATTCCACTTACACCTAACATACCAGATTTTTTATTCATGATTGTATCCATTTCATCTGGTGTATAACCATATTTATTTTCTAAGAATGGAACGATTGCAGGGTCAATATCTCCACAACGAGTTCCCATCATGATTCCTCCAAGAGGTGTGAATCCCATTGATGTTTTATATGATTTACCATTTTTAACAGCTGTAATACTAGCCCCATTTCCTAAGTGGCAAGTGATGATATTCATTTCTTCTTGTTTTTTTCCTTGAAGTTCAGCCAAACGTTTTGTCAAATATTCATGACTTGTTCCGTGAGCTCCATAGCGACGTACTTTATCATTTGTATAATATTCATAAGGAAGTGGGAAGATATAGTTTTCTTCTGGCATACTTTGGTGGAATGCTGTATAAAATACAAATGTATGTTTACATTCTGGTAAAGCATCTCTAAATGAACGGTATCCGACTAATGCAGCTGGGTTGTGTAAAGGAGCTAATGCACATAATTCTTCTACTTTAGCTTCTACATCTGCATCTACAGGAACAGAATGAGAGAAATATTCTCCTCCATGAACAACACGGTGTCCAATCGCTTTGATATCTTCTAAACTATTTACAACTTTGTGTTCAATTAATGCTTCCATTAATTTTTTTACAGCCACTGCATGATCTTTGATATCTAAGATCTCTTCAATTTTTTCTCCATTGGCTTTCATTCCAAAAATAGAATCATTCAAACCAATACGTTCAACATTTCCTTGTGCTAGAACTTCTTCTTCTGGCATTTTGAAAACTTGGAATTTCAAAGATGAACTTCCTGCATTAACACTCATAACAATCGACATTTTTTGATCCTCCTAAAAAATTTCTTTTAATATTTCGATTTGTTCAACATCCTCATGTTGTAAAATCCATGCATCTAATAATTTTTTCTTAGCGACATATCCAATCGCTGCTTCATATTTTTCCAGTAATTTCGTAGCTCGATGAACCGAATCCATCGCCGCTGCACGAGAAATCTCTAGTTCCTCACTTATTTCAGTATAAGAGAAATCTTCTTCATAGTAAAGAGATAAAATCTCTCTTTGACGTTTAGTCAACAAGTCTCCGTATACATCAAATAAATCATTCGCATCTAATTTTGAAATCATTATTCTTCTATACCTTTTGTGATGCCCATCAAGAATGCATTAATATCAAAAGGTCTTAAATCCGCTGGTTTTTCTCCTAAACCTAAGAAGCGAACTGGTAAATGTAACAAGTCTCGAATCGCAAGCACAACGCCACCTTTGGCAGTTCCATCCATCTTCGTTAAAATGATTCCGGTAATATCCGCAACTTCCATAAACTGCTTTGCCTGTGCCAGTGCATTCTGTCCGGTCGTACCATCCAGAACAACCAGTGTCTCGCGGTACGCTTCCGGATATTCTTTTTCCAGAATACGGTTAATCTTGCGAAGTTCTTCCATCAGGTTCTTCTTATTATGCAGTCTGCCGGCAGTATCAATCAGAAGCACATCCACGCCTCTTGCTTTCGCTGCATTCACGGCATCAAACACCACACTGGCGGGATCCGCGCCCTCTTTTCCGCCGATCATGGGCACATCCGCTCTGGATGCCCATTCTGCCAGCTGATCTCCCGCTGCGGCACGGAAAGTATCCGCTGCGGCGATAAGGACTTTTCTGCCCTCATCCTTTAATTTACCTGCCAGCTTGCCCACGGATGTGGTCTTGCCCACACCGTTGACACCAATGACCATGATCACGGACTGTTCCTTCTCGAAATCATAGGCGGTCTCATCCACCTGCATCTGCTCCTTAATACTTTCGATCAGAAGCTGTTTGCATTCGGAAGGCTCCTTGATATGCTTTTCTTTTACCTGCTGTTTTAATCTCTCCACAATGGCAGTGGTGGCATTGACACCGATATCTCCCATAATGAGGATTTCTTCCAGTTCTTCGTAGAAATCATCATCAATGGCGGAAAAACCGCTGAAGACCGAATCGATTCCCCGGACAATGTTATCACGGGTTTTGGTCAGTCCTTCTTTCAGCCTCGCAAAAAAGCCTTTCTTTTCCTCACTCATCCCATTTCCTCCAATCAGCATTCTATCCAGAAAAACGCTTGCGTTTTTCTTGTATGAAACTTAGAACTTCTTCACGATTTTCATACTAATCGTCCAGGTCCTTGTCAATGAGGTTGACGCTGACTAAGGTAGATACGCCCTTCTCCTGCATGGTGATACCATACAATCTATCCACCTGTTCCATAGTACCTCGTCTGTGGGTAATGACAATGAACTGGGTGTTCTTGGTCAGCTTATGTAAATACTTTGCAAAACGTCCTACATTGGAGTCATCCAGTGCGGCCTCGATCTCGTCTAACAGACAGAACGGAGACGGCTTCAGGTTCTGAATTGCGAACAGTAGGGATATGGCGGATAAAGCCTTCTCTCCACCGGAGAGCTGCATCATGTTCTGCAGCTTTTTTCCGGGGGGCTGTGCGATGATGCGGATGCCTGCCTCCAGAATATCCTCATCCTCCATCAGTTCCAGTGTTCCCTTGCCACCACCGAAGAGTTCCTTGAATACCTTATCGAACTCTCTGCTGATCTCTGCGAATTTCTCCGTGAACTGTTTGCGCATGGCGGTATCCAGTTCTTCGATGATGCCTTCCAGCGTCTTCTCCGCTTCCACCAGATCGTCATGCTGAGTCTTCATGAAAGTATAGCGCTCCATCAGGTTCTTGTAATCCTCAATGGCGTTGACATTGACATTGCCAAGCTTACGGATCTCATCCTTCAGACCGCTGATCTCTCGTTTCATAGCAGGCAGATCATTCATCTCTTCGTTGCGGAGTCCTGCCGCATCGCTTAAGGTGATCTCATACTCATTCCACATGTAATTGATCTGACCTTCGATGCCGTCCTCCAGCTTTTTCTTCTGTTCGCCCAGACGATAGACTTCCTTATCCAGAGCATTCATACGCTCGGACATTTCCTCTCTGCTGCGGAAGAAATCTTTCTGTTTTGTAGACAGTTCTTCCTTTTTCGCAAGGTCTTCGTCCAGCTTCTTCCTGGAAGCATCCTGATTCTCATGAGAAGCAGCGATGGTCTTCTCAATCTCCAGGATGTTGTTCTTCTTGCGTTCCACTTCCTGCGCATTTTCCGTCAGAGCTTCTAAAATCTCATTAAGCTCTGCCTGTGCACGTTCCAGCTCGCCGCCTATACGATCCACATTTGCCTGCTTGTAATCCAGCGCCTGACGCATCTTCTCGACTTTTACTTCCCATTCTCCTGCGTGGGCGGAAGCTTCACTCTCTTCCAGTCTGCAGCTCTCCAATTCTTTCTGAAAGCCCAGGATCTGTTCCTGCGTCGTCTTCTCCAACTCTTCGCTGGCAGCCAGTTCCTGCGTAATGGATTCCTTGCCGGAACGGATCTCGAAGATCCTGGTCTCGATCTCCTGCTCCTCCAGCTTCAAAGACTGTGCACTCTCCGCCTCTTCTTCCATACGCTCTCTTGCCTGGGAGATGTTCAATCTTGCGGTATTCTGCTCGATGGACTTGCGCTGCATCTCGGTCTTCAGTGCTTCCAGATCCATACGAAGTTTATTTCTCTTACTCTTGGTGTCTTCGATCTTCTGATTGTAAGTCGTGATATCCTCAGAGAGCTTTTTCACCTTTTTCTCCAGTTCGTCCATCTCACGACGTCTTCCCAGGAGATTGCTGTTGTTTTTAAAAGCACCGCCGCTGATGGCACCACCGGGAACTAAGAGTTCACCTTCCAAAGTGACCATGCGGATGCCGTAATCGAATTTTCTTGCGATCTTCACGGCATTGTCCACATTGTCTACCACAACGATACGTCCCAGCATAGCCTTCGCCACATTGCGGTATTCTTCTTCTGTGCCTACCAGTTCGTCTGCCATGCCGATGACACCTTTTTCCTTAAGTGCCTCCGGATTCTTGAATTCCTGGGGCTTGGTAATACTGGTCAGAGGCAGGAATGTGGCTCTTCCGAGACGGTTCTGCTTTAAGAAGCCGATCATATGCTTGGCGGTCTCTTCGTTATCCGTTACGATATTCTGGATATTGCCGCCCAGCGCAGTCTCGATGGCGGTCTCATATTTTGCCTCCACCTGAATGATGTCCGCTACGACACCAATGATGCCCTTTTCTTTTTCCTTCTGCTCCATGACTTTTTTGACGCTGCCGCCGTAACCATCATAGCGCTCGGTAATATTGGTCAGGGCTTCTAACTTAGACTGTTCCTGATGAAAACGGTTCTGTGTCTCCCGCAGCTTCGCATCTAAGCCTGTGAGATTCTCACGGATATTGCCAAGCTCCAGTTCGGATGCCGCTTCCTGTTCCGTCATCTGACGCAGTTCCTCAGTCACGGTCTCAAAAGTCTCTTCCAGCTTCTTCACCGTTTCTTCTCTGGCTGCCTCATCGGATTTGGCACGTAACAGTCTGGAATTTAACTCTGCCTTGCGGATATTGATCTGCTCCATCATGGTATCGAAGCGGCCCATCTTGGATTTAATGGTAGCTCTCTGGTTCAGTTCTCCAATAATGGTATTTTTCCCGGCCTCAATATTATTATTGAGTTCGGTGATCTTGTTCTGGATAGCTTCCAGGTCGGCCTTTGCCATGGCTGCCGCCTCTGCGATCTCCTGTACCTGAGTATCCGTATCCTTTTTATCGGTTAAAATATCCTGTTTTTCTTTTTCTTTGCCGGCGATTTCTTCTTCCAGGGCTGCCTTACGATTGTTCAGATGGTTCTCACTGCCGTGGGCGGAATTGATCTGCTCCTTTAAGACATTGATCTCACCCTCTAACTTACCGCGCATCAGACCGGTATCCGTCAGCTGTTCCCTGGCGGCTTCGATAGCGACATCCAGACTTTCAATCTCCTGCTGGATCCGTTCGTATTCTTCCTTGATACCCTCATATTTTTCACCGGTCTCACCAAGTTCCGTGCTTGCCAGATTGTATTTTTCTTCTGCGGAAGCAAGCTGTTCTCTCAGTCTCTTATTTTCCAATAAGAACACGTTGATATCTAGGGATTTCAACTCTTCCTTTTTCCTCAGATAGACCTTTGCCACCTCGGACTGCTTCTCCAGAGGTCCTACCTGTTTTTCCAGCTCCGATAAAATATCATTCACACGCACCAGATTCTGTTTTTCGTTCTCCAGCTTCGTCTGGGCCGCTGCTTTTCTGCGCTTGAATTTCACGATTCCGGCGGCCTCGTCGAACAGTTCACGCCGTTCCTCGGGTTTACCGCTTAAGATCTTGTCGATCTGGCCCTGTCCGATAATGGAATAGCCCTCCTTGCCGATACCGGTATCATAGAACAGCTCATTGACATCCTTTAATCTGCAGGGAGTACCATTGATCAGATATTCACTTTCTCCGGAACGGTAGATCCGTCTCGCCACTGTAACTTCGTCATAGTCGATCGCCAGCTGGTGATCGCTGTTGTCCAGAGTAATGGCAACATAGGCGTAGCTCAACGGTTTTCTGGTCTCTGTTCCCGAGAAAATAACATCCTGCATACTGGCACCACGCAGCTGTTTGATGCGTTGTTCTCCCAGCACCCATCTTACCGCGTCCGCAACGTTACTCTTACCGCTGCCGTTAGGTCCTACGATACCGGTGATTCCGTTGTGGAACTGAAATACGATCTTATTGGCAAATGATTTGAACCCGTGTATCTCAATACTTTTTAAATACATATCCTCTATCCCTCAATAGCAGAAGCGCCTCGTAAGCCGCCTGCTGTTCTGCCGCTTTTTTTGTTCTTCCCTGCCCACGACCCAGGCATTCTCCCTCCATGTCGATCTCTACCACGAAGGTCTTGTCGTGTTCCGGTCCGCTCTCCTCTAACAGCCGGTACTCGAACTCTTTTTTGAGTTTCCCCTGAATCAGTTCCTGGAGATTACTCTTGCTGTCGTAGAAGAGACGCTTGTCCTCTAAGTCCGACAGAATAAAGCGGTCAATAAAAGCCTTGGCAGGCTGCATGCCACCATCCAGATAAATGGCACCGATCATGGCTTCCATACCGTCAGAGGTGATGCTGTCTCTGCGTCTGCCGCCGGTGTTCTCTTCGCCTTTTCCCAAAAGCATAAACTGTCCTAGCTCCAGGTCTCTGGCACAGAATGCCAGGGAAGGCTCGCACACCATAGAGGCGCGCATCTTGGTCAGCTCACCCTCCGGAACATCCGGGTGTTCCCGAAACAGGAAGTCACTGGATACCAGCTCCAGTACGGCATCTCCTAAGAATTCGATACGTTCGTAGTTCTCTGTTTTGTTGATCTTTTGTTCATTGGTATAGGAGCTGTGGGTCAGCGCCTGCTTCAGCAATGCTTTGTTGTGAAAGCAATAGCCGATGCGCTGTTCCAGCACGTCCATTGTATAACCATCCAACATTTTCTTGTCCTCACAAATGCTAATAGTTCAAACCCAGTAGTCACAATCAAGATAAGAATAAGCAGACCGTAAGCAGACGTCGGTACTTAGCGAGGGTATTATCCTCGCTTATGTACCGCTACGCTCTGCGACAGAGCGAGAGCGTGTCGCGTTTCTTACCTTGATTGGGGCTACGGAAGTTAGACATCATCATATAAACTGAAAAACAGGAACAGTGCCTTGTGAGCAAGCTCTCGGTCACAGTTCCTGTTTTGTCTTTGCATGGCTCGTAGCTTTACTAGTTCACTGCGTTCTTGATCATCTCTACAGCGTCTTCTACTGTAGTAACCTGCTCTGCGGTCTCAGCAGGGATCTCGATATCGAACTCTTCCTCGATGCCCATGATGATCTGGTATACATCGAGGGAATCAGCACCCAGGTCATCCTGGAATGTGGTCTCCATGGTGATCTCATCGGGATCTACGTTTAATACCTCAGCAATGATTTTCTTCAACTTTTCAAATTCCATAACAGTTCCTTCTTTCCCAAATATTTCTCTTGATTAATTATTCTCTGCAGCCTTATCTTCCAGGCTGATCTGTTCTTTGATCTTCTCGTTGATCTTCTCTTCCTTAAAAGCAATACACTGCAAAATAGAATTCTTCACTTCCACTGCCTTGCTGCTTCCGTGAGTCTTCACTACCAGACCGTTCAGTCCGAGTAGCGGAGCACCACCATACTGGGAAGTATCAAAACTCTTTAATGTAGTCTTGAGTGCCGGTTTCACAAGCAGTGCACCCATTTTACTGCGAAGCGTGGACATCATCCCCTGCTTCACCTGATGCAGAAGTGCGGAGCTTACACCCTCATACATCTTCAATATCACATTGCCCACAAACGCTTCACAGACAATGACATCTGCCGCACCTGCCGGAATATCTCTTGCTTCCACACTGCCGATGAAATTGATCTCCGGGCAATTCTTAAGAAGCGGGAAGGTTTCTTTTACCAGCGCGTTGCCCTTCTCCTCCTCGGCGCCGATATTCACAATACCGACTCTCGGATTCTTTACTCCCATAACGCTTTCCATATAGACACTGCCCATCTTGGCAAATTGGACTAGCATGGAAGGTCTCGCATCTACGTTGGCTCCACAGTCTAATAAAAGGCTTACGCCCTTCTCTGTTGGAATCAGGGGAGCTAATGGCGGTCTCTCCACACCGCGGATACGACCTACGATCACCTGTCCACCTACCAGTACCGCACCGGTACTTCCCGCAGATACAAATGCATCGCATTCGCCGTTCTTCACCATATACATGGCTTTGACAATGGAGGAATCCTTCTTCCGACGGATTGCCATGACCGGAGGTTCTGCCGTCTCAATGACTTCTTCGGCATGTACGACTTCCAGCTGCTCTGCATCATAGCTGTACGCCTTTAATTCCTCACGGATCACAGGCTCCTTGCCTACCAGGAATACTTTGACGCGCTTATCTGCGTTGACAGCTTCCACAGCACCTTTTACGATCTCTGCCGGAGCATTATCGCCACCCATTGCGTCTACAGCAACATTTACATATTCTGCCATTTCGTCGTTCCTTTACCTGTTTATGTTTATCCGCTCATCATCAAACCGCTCCGTGGATCGCACCAAACAGTTTGATGATGTCAGATTCATTCTTACTATACTAAAGGCGTATATAAAAAGCAAGTGATTTTTTTGTGAAAGCAAAAGGAGATTCCATCCGGAATCTCCTCTTCTCTTTTCACTTAATTTCGCTTCATTGATTTATCAATTAATCAACGCTTACGACCTGCTTCTTATTGTAAGAACCACAAGCCTTGCAAACTCTGTGAGGCATCATCAGTGCACCACATTTGCTGCACTTTACCAATGTAGGAGCGCTCATTTTCCAGTTTGCTCTTCTCTTATCTCTTCTACCTTTGGAAGATTTATTCTTAGGACAAATAGACATCGTTACACCTCCTTATTCGCGTTGAAGATATCTTGGATTGCTGCCATACGAGGATCCGGTACGAAAGTATCGCAACCACATTCCTTCAGATTCCTGTTCTGACCACATACAGGGCAGATACCCTTGCAGTCTTCCTTACACAGGATCTTTGCCGGCCAATTCACCAGAATTTCATCGTACACAAAAGCCTCTACATCCAGCTGCCATCCATCCATAAAGCTCTGCTCGGTATCTTCTTCCTCACTTACTTCCGCTTCCGGAGAATAAACGATTCTGTCAAACTTAAGCTTCATTGCTGTAGGTACTTCAGTAAGGCACCTGTCACATTTCGTGTCAAAGGTAAGCTCTGCAGTGCCGGTTACTTTTGCCTTGTTCACACCGATGTTGGTAAAAGTAAGATTAATGGGTGTCTTCTCCGTAATAGAGAAATCTCCCTGGCGGCTCTTAAAGCTTGTCATCTCAAGCGGAATGGCAACAGTCTCTACCTTGCCTTCGGATGTTAATACATCAGATAAACTTACTAACATAGCGACTCCTATGCAATATGTTGCGTAGAAAACACAAGTCTCCTACGATGTGTTGATTCACACACTGACTTATTATACATAGGCAATACTCTTTTGTCAACAAAATTTTGTAGGATTTTCATACAATTTTTGTATTCTGTGTCCGCCTACTTTTCCAGTCCGTAACTGCTGATCGTCCATCCCATCTCATCATATCTAAACGTCATAAACAGATAAGATAATGAGTCCTCCTGTACCGGCCGGAACTCTACTTCCACCGTACAGTTACCCTTGCTGTCCGTATCCACCCCGGAAAGTCCCTTGATGCCCATGATCTCAACTTCGCCTGTGTATTCCTCCTGAAAATATGTATTTGTGAAATCCTTTGCGATCCGGTACACAGCCATTCTGTCTGCTGTTCTCTCCACTTCATCCAGTATTTTCAGTTCATCATCACCGCTCATAAGACCGTATCTCAGATTTAAGAAATAATATATTTCTATGTCATCAGGCCTTTTTCCCTCTTCCGACCATTTCACATACTGCTCCGCCTGTTCGTCGGATACATTTTCCTGATTGGAAAATACGATCATAATGAGTGACATTCCCTGGTCTACCTCTTTCTTTTCGATAATATTCAGGGAGTGAAAATACATTTCCTTATAGTCTTCCTCCACTGTCCCGGCATCTATATTGCCTCTGAGCAAATAATAGGTACTTCCGTCAAATTCCGCATAAGAAAGGATCCATTTTTCATTATAGCAGTAATTTACCATCAATAATTGTGCCGGATTCCCCTGCTTGGACTGCTCATAAAATTCCGTCAGCAGTTCTGCCCCGCTGCGCTCTTCGAATTGATCACTTAACACATACACCGGGTAGGCCTTCAGATCTTCCATATTAAAAGGAAGTTTTGACATTTCCTGTAAAATCACTTCTGGATCTCTTTTCCCTTTTAGGTTTTCCAGAATATTATCGGTCTGCACAAAGTTTTCCGCTTCCTGCACTGCCTCCTGTGTCTGTTCGTCTGTCTGTTCGACGGTGCTGGAGGTACTTACCGTTTCACTTTCCTGCACGACATTTTTACTCTCAGTTTCCTGCGTTTCTCCGCCGCAGGCCGTAAGAAATAAACATGCCAGAATTACCCCGGTCAAACGTTTCCTTCGCCAGCATTTTTTACACATCTTCATGCCCCGTTCCCTCCCACAGTCTACGATGGTTGTTTTATCAAATTATAGCAGATAATAACACACCATTGCATCATACTTGCATCATTTCCCTCTCTTTTTATTTTCAGATACAAAAACCGGAGCAGTCTTTGCGACCACTCCGGCTTTCCTATCACTTTCTTATTTCCTTATTCTTCGTAATCTTATTTACGCTTCCGCTACAGCCTCTTTCATGCTCTTCACATATTCTCCGATGTAAGGAGCTGCGTCTTTGCCATACTTTGCAATGATCTTCACGATGGCGCTTCCGACAATGGCTCCGTCGGATATGGATGCCATGGCTTTGGCCTGCTCGGGAGTGCTGATGCCGAAACCGATAGCACAGGGAACGTCAGTCACAGTGCGGATGCTTTCCACGATGGCGGGCAGATCGGTCTTGATCTCACTGCGCACGCCGGTGACACCCATAGAGCTTACCACATAGATAAAGCCTTCTGCCTCCGATGCGATCTGGCGGATACGGCTCTCGGAAGTAGGTGCGATCATGGAGATCACCTTCACGCCATGAGCTTTGGCGGGAGCCTCCACCTCCGTCTTCTCTTCATAAGGCACATCGGGAATAATAATGGCGCTGATACCCAATTCCTCACACTTGGTAAAAAATTTCTCATATCCGTAATGGAATACCGGATTCACATAAGTCATAAACGCAAGGGGAATCTCTGACTGCTCCCGCACTCTCTTCACGATCTCAAACACACCGTCCGTGGTCATGCCGCTGCTAAGAGAGCGGATATTTGCCTCCTGGATCACCACGCCTTCCGCCGTGGGATCGGAAAAGGGAATACCGATCTCTATGAGATCCGCACCTGCTTTCTCCATCTCCAGGATGAATTGTACAGTGCTGTCCGC
>OHZJ01001014.1_pt1 | contig 10966 bp, 8 predicted proteins | sample 1580411 | NCBI WGS metagenome assembly OHZJ01 (sample SAMEA3882519, study PRJEB24775) | human gut metagenome | biome: human-associated habitat; feature: intestine environment; material: feces | place: Netherlands | collected 2009/2010 | reverse complement strand
CATGACATTAACCGGATCAAGCAGTTATTCGGTTATGAGCAAGTAACGAATGCGGATGATTTTATCCGCTTGACTTACAGATAATTAAGAAATTAAATGCAGAACATGGCTGGATGGATGTTCTGCATTTTTTTGTAATAAGTCTCCACCAGCGGATGATTGTTTTTCACAATCCTGCAGGGGACTTCCCTGATTCGGTTAATTAATACATTGAATAACAAAAAGAGAATGCCTGATATAAGATTTTTTCTATAATGGGAAATTACAAAGAAAGAAGGTATATATATTATGAGAGAAGTAAAAGCAGTGACCATCACAAAAGAGGAATTCGCGCCATACGGAACATTTTATGACATGACTCATCCCGACGGATATCCACTTCAGGGCGAGATCCACAAATTCTATCCGGACCGCATTTCCGGAACAGCCATGGGCAGCATGGCATTTTCGCCCATCGAAGTAAAAAAGGACGATCGGATCGTAAAATGTGCAGAGTATCACACAACCACCTGGGAAGGTATCGTAGCGCTGGACGACGATATGATCATCCACGTAGCCCCTGCATCCGCCGGAACCCCTGTCCCACAGCTCGCAAAAGCATTCCTCGTACCAAAAGGTTCCATGGTAAAGATCAATGCTGCAATCTGGCACTTATGCCCTCTGCCGGCAAACAATGAATTACTCCACGCCATGATCATTTTGCCGGAATGCACTTATGCAAACGACTGTACAGTGGTGGAGTTTGAGGAGAAGGACTGGTTTAAGATCGTGACAGACTGAGGGAATTTTATGAGTGAAACTGAAGAAATCATGTCTGCATGCAGTCTCTGTCCAAGAGACTGTCATGTAGACAGAAATGCCGGTAAAAAAGGATTCTGCGGGGAAGATAAAACGGTTTATCTTGCGAGAGCGGCACTTCATATGTGGGAAGAACCTTGTATTTCCGGAAAGAAAGGATCCGGGGCAGTGTTTTTTTCCGGTTGCGGACTGAGGTGCTGCTTCTGTCAGAACCATGATATTGCCATTGGAAGCAGAGGATTGGCGGTAACGGTAGAGCGTTTAAGTGAAATTTTTCTGGAATTGCAAGAAAAAGGTGCCGCCAATATCAATCTGGTGACGGGAGCACATTATGTTCCACAGATTGTTCAGGCGCTGGATCAGGCCCGTATGGAAGGAATGGATCTTCCGGTTGTATATAATTCCAGCGGTTACGAAAAGACTGAAACACTGAAAATGCTGGAAGGGTATGTAGATATTTATCTTCCGGATATGAAGTATATGGAAACAGATCTGGCAGAAAAATATTCTCATGCGGCAGACTATCCGGATATTGCAAAGGCAGCTGTTGCGGAAATGGTGAGACAGACAGGTCCATGTGAATTCGGAGCAGATGGTTATATCCGAAGGGGAACGATCGTCCGGCACCTGATCCTGCCGGGACATACCAGAAATTCAAGGGAAGTTCTGAACTACCTTCATGAAACTTATGGAAAAAATATTTATATCAGCATCATGAACCAGTATACACCAGTAAGAAAATTTGAAAAGTTTAAAGAGCTGAACAGAAAAGTAACAAAGCGGGAATATGAAAAAGTTCTGGATGCTGCGGTAGATATGGGAATTCAAAATGGATTTATCCAGGAGGGGGAAACTGCTTCCGAAAGTTTCATTCCGGAATTCGATTATGAAGGGGTGAAAAAAAATACCCCATAAATGGAAGGAGGCCGGTACTTTCGTACCGGCGCGTATGAAAAAGAAAAATATTATAGAAAGCTCATCGCCTTCTATGGCTAATAATATACAGGAAAAATGTGAAGAAAGTGTGACTAAGATTTGAAATAAATGTGAAAAAATGCGATTTATGACGCAAATATGACAAAATATGCTTGCAGTGAAATGGATATGAGTAAAAAGTGAAAGAGATCCGCGAATGTCCGATCGAGGGCGGCGGGAAACAAAAACCGGAGAAATGGGAAAAACCCATGTTTCTCCGGTTATATTTTTTATCAGAATTTTTTCCAGGTTTCCCGAAGGAAAAGAATCAGAATCGGGAACAGCTCCAGTCGTCCGGCAAGCATGTCAAAAGAGAGAACCAGCTTGGACAGGGGAGAAAAGATCCCGAAGTTTCCGGTAGGGCCGATCAGGGAAAGACCGGGGCCTACATTGTTCAGTGTAGTTGCTACAGCAGTGAAGTTTGTCACGAGGTCAAATTCGTCAAAACTGATGAGAAAAATAGATACGGCCATCAGCATAAGGTAAACAATCATATAAATATTGGTGGCACGCATTACTTCGTGTGATACCGCTTTTCCGTCCATTTTGATCTTTTTTACTGCATTGGGATGCAGATAAAGATGCAGTTCCTTGCGAACAGATTTTGCAAGAAGCAGAAGACGGGAAATCTTGATTCCGCCGCCTGTACTGCCGGCACAGGCACCACAGAAGGTAAGCAGTACCAGGATCGTTCTGGATACCGCAGGCCACTGGTTAAAATCCGTAGTGGCATAACCGGTGGTGGTGATAATAGAACCAACCTGGAAAAATGCCTGCTGAAGTGCTTCCCACACATTGTCAAACAGATGCCGGACGTTGAAAGTGATCATCAGGGCAGAAGCGATGATCACAAAGAAGTAGCAGCGGACCTCTTCAGATTTCAATGCCTGAGAAAACTTCCTGGTGAGAAGAAGAAAATAGACATTGAAGTTTACGCCAAACAGGATCATAAAGATGGTGATGACGATCTGAATATATAAGCTGTAGCTTCCCATACTGTCGGATTTGATTCCGAACCCACCGGTTCCGGCAGTTCCAAATGCTGCACAGAGACTGTCATAAAGCGGCATTCCGCCAAGCAACAGAAAGATGATCAGTGCAATTGTGAGAGCAATGTAAATTTTGTACAGGACTTTGGCGGTTGACTGAACTTTTGGAAGGAGTTTTCCTACGGAAGGTCCGGGGCTTTCTGCCTTCATAAGGTTCATATGATAGCCGCCTGCAAGCGGAAGCAGTGTCAGGATAAATACCAGAACACCCATACCACCGATCCAGTGGGAAAAACATCTCCAGATATTGATGCTGTAAGGCATCTGTGATGGATCGGAGAGAATACTGGAACCGGTTGTAGTGAAACCGGAAACAATCTCAAAAAAAGCATCAATGGGATTCGGGATAGCCCCGCTGAGCACAAACGGCACAGCACCGACAATACTGAGGACGATCCAGCTTAAAGCAGTAGTCACAAGGCCTTCACGGGCGTAAAACGCTTTCTTGGACGGTTTGCGGCTGACCAGTGGAACACCGATGGCCAGACATGCCAGAATCGTGATCAGGAAGGCAATACCGGATTTTTCGCGGTAGATAAGGGCAGTGATGCCGGGAACCAGCATACAGACAGCCTCCACATTCATGATCCATCCCAGGATATAAATAATAATCGAATAATTCATTTGGCAGTACCTCTATTTTTCAAGTATATCTGTGATGTCGCGAAGCCCCTTGTGAGTGGTTACGATGATCACGGTATCTCCCACCTGGATCATATCCTGACCACGGGGAATGCGGATGCGGCCGTTGCGGTTCAGGCATCCCACCAGAAGATTCTTGCGGAGATTCAGCTCTGCAAGAGGGATATAAGTTACGGCAGATTCCTCACGGATCGCAAATTCCAGTGCTTCTGCATTGCCATCCAGAATATGATAAAGGGTTTCTACGTTGCTACCGATGCTGTTCTGAGTGGCACGGACATACTGCAGGATATAATCAGCAGTGATATTTTTCGGGTAGATGACACTTCCGATATCCAGGGAGTCGATGACATCATCAAATTCCAGACGGTTGACCTTGGCAACCAGCTTGGCATCGGAGATGCTTTTGGCAAAGAGAGCAAGAAATACATTCTCCTCATCCAGATTTGTCAGAGTGACAAAGGATTCGGACTCGGAAAGTCCTTCTTCTAGCAGAAGAGAACGGTTCGTTCCGTCACCATTGATGATAGTCGCATCTGGAAGCAGTTCGCTTAAGTGCTCACAGCGGTTTTTGTTCTGCTCGATGATCTTGACACTGATCTTCATATCCAGAAGTGCATGGGCAAGATAATAGGAAATGGTTCCGCCACCTACGATGATACAGTTTTTGACCTGATTGGTCTTGAGACCGATCTTACGGAAAAATGCCGCTGCATTAAGCGGAGAGGCCAGAATGGAAACCATATCTCCGTCGTGTATAATGTGATCACCACCAGGAATGGATACATTGTCACGGCTTTCAATCGCGCAGACCAGAATATCACTTCGGAAAGCATCTGAGATCTGGGAAACGCTCATTCCGTCCAGCTTGAATTCCGGGAGAACTTTAAACTTGAGAAGTTCTACACGGCCACGAGCAAAGGTGTCAATCTTGATCGCAGATGGAAAACGGAGAAGCCGTGAAATTTCCTGGGCAGCGGCAAACTCCGGGTTAATGATCATGGTAACACCAAGACGTTCTTTGATGAAGCCGATTTCTTTTTCATAAATGGGGTTACGGACGCGGGCGATAGTCTGGCAGTGGTTGGCCTTCTGCGCGATCAGACAGCAGAGAAGGTTCAGCTCGTCAGAAGCGGTAACTGCGATCAGGATATCAGCAGTATCAACACCTGCCTCCATTAAAGTATTGATGCTGGCACCATTACCGACGATTCCCATAGCGTCGATATTTTCGCAGAGATCATTGATCTTGTCGGCGATAACGTCGACAAGAGTGATATCAATATCCTCTGCCTGAAGCTGCTCTGCAAGATTTCTACCGACTTTTCCGCAGCCTACAATAATTACCTGCATAATTTCCTCCTTCAATAGCCGGTCAGGGCTACAAATCATAAGTAAAAGCGCCTATCCGTGCAAAGATAGGCAAGGATATTATAGCACTGTATATCTGATTTTTAAACAGTAATATTTTCCTGTATATATAGAAAAAAATGGCAGAAAGATAGATATATGTGAAGGAAAGTGAACATTACTGTTTTCACAAGTTTAAAAAACTGTCATAAAATATAGCGTGATCATGAATGAAAGGATTTCGCTTATGGATCGATTTCAGATGAATCGTTCAGGGTGCCGGCCATATCAGTATACCTGTGGCATGAATGGCGGAATGGCAGCCAGGAACGATAGTTCATCTTCAGATATGGCAAATCACGGTAACCAGAACGGGAACCATTGCAACAGCATGAAGAAAAATATGCCGAAGGAAACCTGTGGATGCAAAATGCCGGGAACCGGAAACAGCGCTGACCAGGAGATGTATTCGCATCTTAAACATCTGGTTCCGGCAATGGCTTATGTGCCATGCCAGGAATTTGCGCCTACGTTTGAGCTGAAAAAAGCGCTTCAGGTTGGAACAATCTTTCCTGAGCTTTGCAAGCCGTTCTGCGGCAGGAGAGGAGGCCGTAGATGATGTCCGGAAACTGTACTTCAAAAAAAGAACTGTTACAGTTCATTGACCAGGTAAGCTTTGCCATTGATGACCTTCTTCTTTTTCTGGATACACATCCAAAGGAAAAAAGAGCTCTTGAGTATTACAGCGAACTGAGCACCAGAAGAAATGAACTTCTGAAAAAATATGCGAAACTTTATGGTCCGCTGACCATCGATACCGGAAACGACAGCAATCTTAAGTCATGGCAGTGGATGGAACAGCCGTTTCCATGGGAACAGGAAGGAGGGTGCAGATAAGGTATGTGGAATTATGAAAAAAGACTCCAGTATCCTGTAAATATCAAAACGCCCAATGCAAAACTGGCACAGTTCATCTCTAGCCAGTACGGCGGTCCCGATGGCGAAATAGGCGCTTCCATGAGGTATCTTTCCCAGAGATTTACTGCGCCGAACCGGATGGTCGCAGCGGTGCTGAATGATGTGGGAACGGAAGAATTAGCTCATTTGGAAATTGTATCCACCATTGTCCATCAGCTGACAAAGGATCTTTCTATGGAAGAAATCGAGAACAGCGGACTTGGGCCGTATTATATTGACCACACGGTGGGAATCTGGCCGCAGGCTGCAGGTGGAGTGCCCTTTAATGCCTGCGAATTCCAGAGTAAGGGTGATCCGATCACGGATCTGTTTGAAGATCTGGCAGCAGAACAGAAGGCACGCTCCACCTACGATAATATCCTCCGGGTGGTGAAAAATATCCCGGAGGTTGCAGATCCCATCCGTTTCCTTCGGGCAAGAGAGGTAGTCCATTTCCAGCGTTTCGGTGAAGCACTGAGATCCGTGCAGGAGCAGCTGGATGCCAAAAATTTCTATGCCTTTAACCCGAGCTTTGATGCTCCGTGCAAAGCCTCCTGTGAAGAGTGATGGATCAGAGAAAAAATCTGTCTGACAGGAATCATATCTGAAATAAAAAGAGCTGCACAGCCGGCAGGAATCCTGCGGCTGTGCAGCTTTGAATTTGTTTTTGGGAAAAAGATGTTTGTAACCTGCATTTCTTGTTATGCGTCTTTTTTATCGTCTTTATGCAGATTCTTCTGTGCTGTGGAAAGCATAAGTTTGATCCTGTTCAGCTGATTTACTTCGCTGGCACCTGGATCGTAGTCGATGGCAACAATGTTGGCTTCCGGATGCTCACGGCGAACTTCCTTGATGACACCTTTTCCTACGATGTGGTTCGGCAGGCATCCAAAAGGCTGGATGCAGACGATGTTCGGGACACCGCCGTGGATGAGTTCCATCATCTCTCCGGTCAGAAACCATCCTTCACCGGTCTGATTTCCGGCAGAAACGATGGGCGCAGCCATTTTTGCAAGATCACGGATATCTGCGGCCGGTGTAAAGTGGCGGCTCTGCTCCAGAGCCTCATTTGCTGTTTTTCTCAGCCAGTCGATGGCTCTGAGACCAAGATTTGCGATGGTTGCCTTGGATTTCTTGAATCCAAGCTTTTCAACCTTGAAATTCTGGTTGTAGAAGCAGTAGCAGATAAAGTCAATAAGATCCGGAACAACCGGTTCTGCGCCTTCTGCCTCCAGAAGATCTGCCAGGTGGTTGTTGGCAGCAGGCAGGAACTTGACAAGGATCTCACCTACGATACCAACGCGAGGCTTTTTCTCATCGGAGATCGGGATCGTATCAAAATCATGGACCATCTCACGGCACATTTTTTTGAAGGTACCATGGCTGACGCTGCTGCCTGTTACGAAGGCAATGACGCGCTGCTCCCAGATTTTGTGCTTGCGGTTTACGATACCCTTTTCCAGCTCGTAAGGACGCATGCGATATACGCATTTCATCAGGATATCACCGAATACGGCACCGTAAACGATACGCCTGATCAGCGGCAGTGTCAGCTTAAAGCCAGGGTTGCTCTCCAGTCCGCTTAAGTTGAGGGAGATAACCGGAATCTGTTCCATGCCGGCTTTTTTCAGAGCACGGCGGATGAATGCGATATAGTTGGAGGCACGGCAGCCGCCGCCTGTCTGAGACATGATGACTGCAGTTTTGTTCAGGTCATATTTGCCGGAAAGAAGAGCATCCATGATCTGTCCCACAACCATCAGGGACGGATAGCAGGCATCGTTGTTTACATATTTAAGGCCCACATCAACAGCATGCTTGTTGTCGTTGGGGAGGACTTCCAGGTTATAGCCGGATGCTTTAAAAGCAGCCTCAAAGATTCCGAAGTGGAATGGAGACATCTGCGGGCAGAGAATGGTGTACTCCTTACGCATCTGCTTGGTAAAGGATATCTTCTCAATGGAAGCCGGCTTGATGTTCCTTTTTTTATTCTGTGCCTGTTTTGCACGGATAGCAGCGATCAGGGAACGGATACGGATCCTTGCCGCACCCAGGTTGTTGACCTCATCGATTTTCAGGCAGGTGTAGATCTTGTCACTTCCATCCAGGATCTCATAAACCTCATCGGTGGTAACGGCATCAAGTCCGCATCCGAAGGAATTCAGCTGGATCAGATCCAGATCCTCTCTTGTTTTTACAAAATTTGCGGCAGAGTAGAGACGGGAGTGATACATCCACTGGTCGTTGACACGGATGGGACGCTCCAGATGTCCAAGGTGTGCAACGGAGTCTTCGGTAAATACGGCGATTCCGTAGCTGTTGATCATATCCGGGATACCGTGGTGGATTTCCGGGTCAATATGGTATGGACGGCCTGCAAGAACGATTCCGCGGCGGCCGGTTTCTTTCAGGTACTGCAGGGTTTCCTCACCCTTTTTCTGGATATCCGTATGTACGGCTGCAAGTTCTTCCCAGGCCTTGTGGGCAGCAGCTTTGACCTCGGCGGCAGGAATATCCTGGAATTCTTCCACAAGGCGGTTTGTTAGGATATCCTCGGAAGTAAATGCCAGGAACGGGTTGCGGAAGGTGATGGATGGATCACTGAGCTCGTCCACATTGTTCTTGATATTTTCCGCATAGGAAGTAACGATCGGGCAGTTATAATGGTTGACCGCATCCGGGAACTCGTTGCGTTCGTAAGGGATGCATGGGTAGAAGATAAACTTCACACCGTTACGGATCAGCCATGTGACATGTCCGTGAGCAAGCTTGGCCGGGTAGCATTCGGATTCACTTGGGATGGATTCGATACCCAGCTCATAGATCTTACGTGTGGAAGTCGGAGAAAGCACCACCTGGTATTTCAGTTCGGTAAAGAAAGTATACCAGAACGGGTAATTCTCAAACATGTTCAGAACACGTGGGATACCAACCTGTCCACGGGTAGCCTTATCTGCGGAAAGAGGTTCATAGGAAAAAATCCTTTTATATTTGTAATCGAAAAGGTTCGGGATATGATCCTTGTTCTTTTCTTTTCCAAGTCCGCGCTCACAGCGGTTTCCACTGATATATTTGCGGCCGCCGGAGAATTTGTTGATGGTCAGACGGCAGTTGTTGGTACATCCGCGGCAGTTCGCCATGGAGGTGGTGTACTGCAGGCTGTTGATCTGATCAATGGAAAGCATGGAAGTTTTTTCACCCTCCTGATAGCGTTCCCTTGCGATCAGAGCGGCACCGAAGGCACCCATGATTCCGGCGATATCCGGGCGGATAGCCTGACAGTTGGCAATTTTCTCAAAACTGCGGAGAACCGCATCGTTGTAGAAGGTACCGCCCTGTACCACGATATTTTTACCAAGCTCAGAAGCATCAGAGACTTTGATCACCTTAAATAAAGCATTCTTGATAACGGAGTAGGCAAGTCCTGCGGAGATATCCGCTACGGAAGCGCCTTCCTTCTGTGCCTGCTTTACCTTGGAGTTCATGAATACGGTACAACGGGTACCCAGGTCGATGGGATGCTCTGCGAACAGGGCAGCCTGTGCAAAATCCTGCACGGTATAGTTCAGGGATTTCGCAAAGGTCTCGATAAAGGAACCGCAGCCGGAGGAACAAGCCTCATTTAACTGTACGCTGTCTACGGTCTGATTCTTGATCTTGATGCACTTCATGTCCTGACCGCCGATGTCTAAGATACAGTCGACGCTGGGATCAAAAAATGCTGCGGCATAGTAATGTGCCACGGTCTCGACCTCGCCGTCATCTAACAGGAAAGCGGCCTTCATAAGAGCTTCACCGTAACCGGTGGAACAGGAGCGCACGATCTCCACACCCTCGGGCAGGAGAGAGTAGATCTCCTTCAGGGAACGGATCGCAGTCTTTAATGGACTTCCGTCATTGCCGGAGTAGAAGGAATATAACAGGGATCCGTCCTCGCCCACCAGTGCGATCTTCGTGGTGGTGGAACCGGCATCGATACCCAGGAATGCTTTGCCCTGATAGGACTGCAGATCACCGGTGGTTACATGATGCTTACTGTGACGCTCTACGAACTCCTGATATGCAGCCTTGTCTGCAAACAGGGGCTCCATACGTTCCACTTCAAATTCCATCTTGATATCGGAGGACAGCTTTTTCACCATATCGGACAGGCTGATGCAGACATCTTCCTTAGCGTTCAGTGCGGAGCCGATGGCTGCGAACAGATGCGAGTTGTCCACATCGATGATGTGCTCGTCATCCAAATTTAAAGTACGGATGAAAGCGGCCTTTAACTCAGACAGGAAATGTAACGGTCCGCCTAAAAATGCTACATGACCGCGGATCGGCTTACCGCATGCCAGACCGGAGATGGTCTGGTTCACCACAGCCTGAAAAATAGAAGCGGACAGGTCTTCCTTGGTAGCACCTTCGTTGATCAGGGGCTGGATATCGGTCTTGGCAAATACACCGCAGCGCGCAGCGATAGAGTATAATGCTTTGTAATTTTTAGCGTATTCATTCAGACCGGAAGCATCTGTCTGAAGAAGAGATGCCATCTGGTCAATGAAAGAACCTGTACCACCGGCACAGATACCGTTCATACGCTGTTCCACATTACCGCCCTCGAAATAAATGATTTTCGCATCCTCACCGCCAAGCTCGATGGCAACATCGGTCTGTGGTGCATAGTGCTGTAAAGCAGTGGATACGGAGATGACCTCCTGGACAAACGGCACGTCTAAATGTTTTGCAAGGGTAAGACCACCGGAACCGGTGATCATTGGGGCAATCTGCATATCCTCAAGCTGTTTATAAGCTTTTTCCACCAGCAGGGAGAGAGTTTCACGGATATTGGCGAAATGTCTCTCGTAATCGGAGAATAACAGGTTGTCATTCTCATCCAGCACAGCTACTTTGACTGTCGTGGAACCAATATCAATACCAAGTTTATGAAGTGTATTGTTACTCATATCTTTCCTCCAAATTATCTCTTGTAAATCAGATCTATCAATAGTCTATGTTCACTATTTCTTCCTATTATATATGTGCTCAAAAACCAAGCAATGTACATTATACGACAGGAAAAAACAAAAAACAATGACAAAATAATCTGAAAAATCTAAACTTTTTATGAAGAAATTTAGCGCCGATTGACAAAGGTTTCCTGCATAGATATACTTTAGCTAGATTGTTTGAAAAAGAAGACAGTCCAA
>OHZJ01001010.1_pt1 | contig 10978 bp, 7 predicted proteins | sample 1580411 | NCBI WGS metagenome assembly OHZJ01 (sample SAMEA3882519, study PRJEB24775) | human gut metagenome | biome: human-associated habitat; feature: intestine environment; material: feces | place: Netherlands | collected 2009/2010 | reverse complement strand
TCTTGATCATGTGGGTGGTGGTGGTCTTGCCCTTGGTGCCGGTAACGCCGATCATGGTCATCTGGCGGGACGGGTTGCCGAAAAGATTGGCACTCATCAGCGCCATGGCATAGCGGCTGCTCTCCACCCTGACCACGGTCACATCCGGCAGGGCGGAAAGGTCGATGTCGTGCTGGATGACCAGCGCGCTGACTCCCTTTGCGGTACAGTCGGCGGCAAACTCGTGGCTGTCGCGCTGGGTGCCCACGATGCACACGAATGCAAGCCCCGGGGCTGCCTTGCGGCTGTCATAGATGATATCCGAAATTTCCGTATTCAGGCTGCCCTGCACCAGAGTAAAGGGCACACCTTCCAGTAACTGTTCCAGTTTCATTGCTGCTCACTCCTCAAACGGTCGTATTCTCACATGGGGTCCTGGGTCTCGTTGGCGGTCATGCGGGCGGGGTCGGTCAGCGGTGTTTCCTCCGCTGCAGCCGTATCGCCCGCAGGCTGGGCTGCGGCATCCTCTGCGCCGTCTGCCGTGGTATCATCGGCAGACGGTTCCTCGGTCTGGGCCGGTTCCTCCGGTTCCGGCACCACATAGCCGGAGGGCAGGGTCGGCTCTCCCTGTGCAAAATAAATTTTGCGGGTGCTGCCTGCGCTCACATGGCTGAAATCCAGCCTGCCGGTGTCGGTAGGGGCACAGCCCTTACCGTCGGCATTGGTCAGCACATAGCGTGCGCGGTCCAGCTTATAATCCAGATCGTTCAGGGTGCCAAGCAGCACGCTGACCCGATCCTGATACAAAAATGCCACCTGATCGGTGTCCGCAAATTCCATGCGGGTCACATCATCCAGCAGTTCATATTCCTCCAGCTTTGCCTGCAGCGCCGTCAGGGTCTCCATCTTTTTGTCCGCTTCCTCCGTGTCCGACGCTGCCGTGCTGTCGGCGGCATCCTCTGCCGCAAAGCTCAGCTGCTCGCCGGGGGCAGTCGTTTTCGCCTCACCGCCGTACAGGGTCTTGAGTTCCTCCGGCTGGGCCGACCCGCAGGCCAGGATCTTGAACTGATCCGAGAGGGTCAGCCACCCGCTTTGGGTCTGCATGGCGTAGGCAGGCACCGCTTCCGTCACCTGCACCACCACCGTGTTGGGATAATCCCGCACCACCCTGATGGATTCCAGCAGAGGGAATTGGCGTTCCAGCGCCGCCTCCTTTTCGCCGGGGTCAAAGCTGAAGATATTTTCCTCCGGCGCTACACCCAGCGCCTGAATGATCTCGCTGCTGGAATAGCCGCCCGCCTCCTGCACCACGGTGCCATCCTCCGTCTGCACCTGAATGGTGCCGATCTTGAACAGCATGGTCATGGTCAGGTAAACGCCGGCGGCGATCACGGCCAGCAGGGTCACAAAAGCCATCAGACGCCGCATCATCCGCCGCCGTTTCAGCGCGGCGCGGGTCAGGCGGCGTTTCTTGCGTTTTTCCCGCCGCACCGGGTCCCGGACCTGCTGTTGCTGCGCCGGGCGCAGGCGCTGATTTTTGTAGCGCTGGCGGGCGGCTCTGTCTGCCGTCTGCCCGGTCTGCTGGCTCTGGGGCCTGCGCTGCTGGGGCCTGCGGGCCGTGCCGGAGCTGTTCCGGCCTGCAGACGCAGGGCGGGAACGCGGTGCACTGCGGTTCTGACCCTGACTGCGGGTGCGCGGGGCACTGCTCTGGGCTGTGCGGCGCGGCTGGGTGGGAAACTCGATGCTGTTGTCCGTCCGGGTCCGCCGGACGGCGCCGTTGGACGTCCGGTCCGGCGCAAAGCTCAGCGGCTCACCATTAAAGCCATAGCGGCTGTCGGTGCTGCCGGAGGTCTCCTTTTTCTGTGAAGGTGCCTGAGGACGCTGCAGATCCTTCCGCAGGTCGTAAATATTGCCGTTGTTTCCACCGGATCGCTGCATGGCGTGCACCTCCTTTCCGTTTTTTCCTCGTCAGTGCTTCTGCACCAGTTTCATCAGGGCAGCGGCAATGCGGTCCAGACTGTCGTCTACCGACAGGCTGCGGGCATTTCTGCCCATTTCAGCCAGCTTACCGGGCTGTGCCAGCAAATCAGCGACGGTGCCCACCAGCTTTTCGCCCGTCAGGTCTTTTTCCTCAATGACCACGGCGGCACCGGCCTTCTGCAGCTCCATCGCGTTGAAATACTGATGGTTCTCTGCCACATTGGGGCTGGGGATGAGCACCGCAGCGCGGCCCACGGCCTCCAGCTCGGCCAGCGTCAGCGCACCGGCACGGCTGATGACAAGGTCTGCCGCTGCCAGCAGCTCCGGCATGTTGTTGATGTATTCCTTCACCACAAGGCTGCTGCCCTCGGCAAAGTTCTTTTCCTTTTCCAGATCCTTGAACAGCTGTACGCCGTACTGACCGGTGGCATGCAGATGCAGCACCGGCTTGTGCTCCTGTTGCTCCCATGCGCACAGGTCGGCCACCACCTCATTGACGCGGCGTGCGCCCAGACTGCCGCCGAAGGAAAGCACCACGGTGCGGTCGCCTGCGCCAAGCTCGGCACGGATGGCGTCCCGCTCCTTTGCCTTTGTAAACACCTCCGGGCGCACCGGGTTGCCCACCACGATGGTCTTATCGGGTGCTCCCAGCTTTTCCACGGCGGCGGGCACAGCGGCGAACACGATGTCCACATCCGGTGCCAGCAGCTTATTGGTCACGCCCGGAAAGGCGTTCTGTTCATGGATGGCGGTATGGATGCCCATTTTTGCAGCGCAGCGCACCACCGGGCCGGACACATAGCCGCCGCAGCCGATCACGAGATCGGGCCGGACTTCCCTCATGATCTTCTTTGCCTTGGGGCCGGAAAGGGCCAGATTCCACAGGGTGACGATGTTGCGCCTGATGTTGTTCAGCGACAGCCTGCGCTGGAAACCGGTGATCTCGATGTGGTGGAACGGATAGCCCGCCTGACCCACCAGACGGTACTCCATGCCCTCCCTGCGGCCGGCAAAGTGGATCTCGGCAGAAGGATCTGCCTTTTTGATGGCACCTGCAATGGCAAGTGCCGGGTTGATATGGCCGGCAGTGCCGCCGGCAGCGATAAGAACTCGCATACTGATTTCCTCCTATATGTGTCCGGCCTTTGCCCGGAGCCTCTCATTTCCCGTTCTGTGCACGGCGGGCATCTTCCAGATTGATGGTCCTGCTGGCCCGTTCGGCCTCCTGCGCCGCACGTTCTGCCTCCCGCCGGGCGTGATCTGCGGCCCGCTGCTGGGCCGCTCGTTCTCCATTGCGCCCAATGTTCACCATCACGCCCATTTCTGCCAGCAGCAGGATCAGGCTGGTGCCGCCGGACGAAAAGAAGGGCAGGCTGATGCCGGTGTTCGGGATGGTATTGGTGACAACGGCGATGTTGCAGAACACCTGCCATGCGATCTGTGCCATAATGCCGATGCCCACCATGGTGCAGAACTGATTCTCGGCCTTGTAGGCGATCAGCAGGCCCTGCACGATAAACAGGATAAACAGCACGATAATGAGCGTAGCCCCGATGAAGCCCAGCTCCTCGCATACCACGCTGAAGATAAAGTCGTTGGTGCTCTCCGGCAGCCAGAGCTGCTTTTCCACGCTGTTGCCAAGGCCAAGGCCCTTCAGGCCGCCGGAGCCAATGGCGTACAGGCTCTGCCTGGTCTGGGGGTTCAGTTTTTCCAGATCGTCCGACCATGTTTTCAGGCGGTTCTGCAGGTACTCAATCGAATCCACATGGGTCAGCAGCGTTTCCAGCAGCAGCGCCGCGGTGCCTGCTCCTGCCCATGTAATGATGCCGCCGCTGCCGCTCATCATCAGGATGGTGCCCACGATGGCGGTGGTCAGCAGGATGCCGGACATGTGCGGTTCCATGATCAGCAGCACCAGCACCGGTACCAGCGGCAGCACCGGCAGGATGATCTGCCGCACGATGCGGATGAACAGCCAGTCCTTCAGCCGGACCTTTTCTTTCAGGGACGGACGGAACCGTCCGATCTGCGGCGCACTGGACGCCAGATGCGCCGTGAGCAGGATCATCTCAAACTTAGCCACCTCAGAGGTCTGCAGGGTCAGTCCTCCCAGACGGATCCAGCGGCGGCAGCCGTTCAGCGGCGGAAAGGCCAGCGTTGCTGCCAGCATGAGCAGCACGATCCAGTAACACGGCTTGCACGCCCAGCGCAGAAAGCGGTGATCCACGTAGCTCATGGCTGCCATGCATCCGATGCCAATGGCCATGCAGAGGATCTGCTGCTTGATGTAGTGCAGGCTGTCGCCCATGCGCAGGTAGCCGGTGGTGTAGCTTGCGCTGTACAGCATCACAAGGCCAAACGCCATAATGACCGCCAGCGTTGCCATCCAGTTGATCACCAGCCGGCTCCACGGCCCCGGGTCCCGCTGCAGCGGCGGGGCCCATGTCGTCTCTTTTTGTCTGTATTGTCTGCGGGCGGCTTCCATTGCCCTTCCCCCTCGTTTTTTCAGAATAAAGCGCTCAGGCCCAGCGTGCCAGACGCACGGCCAGCGCCAGCCCGCACACGCTCAGGGCGCACAGGCTGTAAAAAACATTCACCGCGCTCAGGCCGCGCTTTTCCAGCCAGCGGTGCAGCGGCGCAGCCGCGAACAGCGGCCTGCCCCGGCGGCGGTAAAACAGGATCTGCAGCGCCACCATGCCGCCTTCCAGCCAGAAGGGCAGCGCCAGCGGGACGCTGAGCTCTGCATAGCCGATGCACAGCGGGATGCAGCCGATGGCTCCCGCCGCAAACAGACACCCGCATTTGCCGGGGTGCAGCTTTGCCGGCGGGAAATCCCACAGCAGAAAGGCCATCAGCGCTCCGGCCAGTGCTGCCGGGAACACCGCCAGCGGGAACCATCCCAGCTGCGTTTCCAGCATCATCAGGCCCAGCATGGCCACAAAGGCCGTGCCGCACACCGTGCCGTCCGCGCCGTCGGCCACGCGGGCCGCTTCGGCCAGCGCCACCAGCAGTGCGCCCCACAGCAGCGGTGCCGGAGCAAACCGGATATAGCCTGTTCCCGGCAGGACGAGCCCGGCAGGCAGGCAGCCGCTCAGGGCAAGCAGTCCCAGCACCAGAGCCGCAGCAGCCGCTTCCAGCGCAAGGCGCGGTGCACGGCGCATGCCCAGCGCCGAACGGCTGCGGATGCACGCAAGGTCATCTGCCACGCCCACAGCACCAAAGGCAAACGTGCCCAGCAGCGCAATGAGCAGCCGGGACATCATCTGCCGGTCGCTGCCAAGCAGGGAGGGCTGCGCGGCACATGCCGCCAGCCATCCAGCACCCACTGCAGCCAGCGTGCCCACCATCAGGCACAGCCCGCCGATTGTGGGCACAGGCTCTTCCGGTTCCTTCCGGTCGGTCTCCTGTTCCGGCTGCGCGCCGCGCATCGTGCGCTGCAGCTCCCGCAGCAGCGGCACCATCAGATTGCCGAGCGCCGCCGTCAGTGCAAAACCCAGTACCGACGCGGCGATCAAGGCGAAACGAATCATTTTTCAGTCTCCAAATTCATGCCGAAATGTTATTCTTCGGCATCTTTCTGCTCTGCGTAGAAAATTTCCAGCACTTTTTCCAGAGCCATGCCGTGGCTGGCCTTCACCAGCAGTGCATCGCCAGGCTCCATGCGGTCCAGCAGAGCGTCCGCGGCTTCGCGGTAGCTGTTTGCATGCAGGGTCTTGACCCCCTTGGCCGCAGCCACCACAGCTGTGCGCTTTGCATTTTCGCCGTAGGTCACAAGGCAGTACAGATCGCTCTCTGCGGCCAGACGGCCCAGCTCCTCATGGGCTTCGCGGGAAAGCTCGCCCAGCTCCAGCATATCGCCCAGCAGGGCAAAGCGGCGCTTGCAGGGAAACTCCCTGAACATGGCAAGGGCAGCCTTCATGCTGTCGGGGTTTGCATTGTAGCAGTCCTCAATGACAGTAACGCCCTTGCTGTGCACCACCTTCTGGCGGCGGCCGGTCTGCTCAAAATTGGAAAGGCCCTTGATGACGCCGTGCGGGTCGCAGCCCAGACGGGTGGCGGCGCAGTAAGCAGCCAGTGCATTGGCAACATTGTGCCTGCCCATGGCCGGGATCCGCACCACAAAGGTGCCCTCTTCCTGATCTTCCAGCACAAAGCTCATGCCGTCAGTCTCCTGCCGGATGGACAGCGCACACACGTCCGCATTCTCGTCCGTCAGGCTGAACCATACCGGGCGCACATGTTCCGGCAGCTTTGCCTTGCGCAGGAAGGGATCGTCATAGTTCAGCACCAGCGGTGCGCCCTCGGGCAGGCCGGCGCAGATCTCCAGCTTTGCCTTGCAGATGTTCTCCTGACTGCCCAGATTCCCGATGTGGGACACGCCGATACAGGTGATGATGCCCACATCCGGACGGGCGGCACGGGCCAGACGGTCGATCTCGCCCGCATGGCTCATGCCCATTTCAATGACCGCATACTCGGTGCTGCTGCCAATGCGCATCAGGGTGCGGGGCATGCCCAGCTCGTTGTTCTGGTTGCCCTCGGTCTTGATGGTCTCGCCAAAACCGGCAAGGGCCGCATAGGTCATCTGCTTGGTGGTGGTCTTGCCCACACTGCCGGTCACACCCACCATCTTGGGGTGATACTGGCTGCGGTAGTTGGCGCCCATCACCATCATGGCGTGGTAGCTGTCCGGGCAGAGGATGGCTTTTTCGGCCGGGACGCCCTCCACCGGGTGGTTCACCACCACGTAAACAGCACCGTTTTCCAGTGCCTTTGCCGCAAAGTCGTGGCCGTCAAATTTTTCGCCCGGGAAGGCCACAAAGATGCAGCCGGGCCGCACCTCGCGGCTGTCGGTGGTCACAGACTCCACCTGTACCTCTTCCGGGATGGAACCCGCGGGCACCAGCCCTGCCAGAAGCTTGCTTGCAGAAATTTTTTCCATTGGTTCTTTCCCCTCTCTTTTATCTTGTAAAACCCTCCCCCGAAAGGGGAGCTCTTTTGCATCTTACGATAAAGTGCAGTTCTTCAGAAGATTCACTTTACCGTACCCACTCATAAAGCCCGCCCTTCGGGAGAGCTGGCGCGCAAGCGCCTGAGAGGGTTCTTGTTACCCACAGGTAATGGTCACGATGGTGCCGCGCTGCACGCTGGAGCCGGGCTCCTCGCTCTGCGCCTGCACCGTGCCGCCTGTATTCCCCTCTACCACGCAGTTCAGTCCGGCAGCGGACAGCATCTGGCGGGCAAAGTCCGCGCTCTTGCCGGTCACATCCGGCACCTCGGTATGGCTGCCCTCGTAGGTATCGGTATACAGATACACGGTGGTGCCATAGGCCACCTTTGCACCTGCATGGGGATACTGGTAGGTAACAGCTGCTGCCGCCTGACTGGCTGTGCTTTCGGCCAGCTGATGCTTGAGGCCCTTGATGTTCAGCTGCACCTGTGCGCTGCTCCACTCGGTGCCCACCAGATTCGGCACCGTGACCACCGTCTGGCTGCGATCCTCGCCGTCGGCGGCAATGCCAAGGTACGGCGCGATCTCGCTGATGATGTTGCCCACAACGGGAGCCGCCAGCAGGGACGAATAGTCCGTTCTGGCGTTGTTGGGGTCATCCAGCATCACATAGACGATGATCTCCGGGTCGTCGGCGGGCAGCACGGCGGCAAAGGATGCCACCTTCTTGTAGTCGCCATCAGCGCGGCGGTCCATGTTCAGCTGTTCGGAAGTGCCGGACTTGCCGCCGATGCGGTAGCCGGACACATAGGCGTACTTGCCGCCGCCGGTACCGGCACCCACCTCATATTCCATGATCTGGCGGATCACGTTGCTGGTGCTCTCGCTGACCACCTGACGGCGGACATTGGCGCCGATCTCCTCAATGACGTTGCCGTTGGCATCGGTGATCTTATCCACGACATGGGGCGTGACCAGATAGCCGCCGTTGACCGCTGCTGCCACCGCCGTGCACATCTGCAGCGGGGTGATCGCCATGGCCTGACCAAAGGCCGAGGATGCCAGCTGCACTTCGCCCAGCTGGCTGCCCTTGTAGTACTGCATAAAACCGGTCTCGCTGGGCAGGTCCACGCCCGTGCGGTCGGTGAAGCCAAAGGCGTCAAAGTAATTGTAGAACGTCTGAGATCCAATCCTCTGGCCCAGCTGGATGTAATAGATATTGCAGCTCTGGCGCAGGGCATCGGCCAGATTGATGGTACCGTGGGCCTTGTGGCCTGCACAGTGGTAGGTCTCCTTGGCCACGCCGTAGGCACCGGCGCAGGTAAAGGTGGTGTTGATATTCGCCAGACCGGAATCCACGCCCATGGCCGAGGTGATCACCTTGAACACGCTTCCGGGGTAATACAGCTCGGTGATGGTCTTGTTCTTCCACTGGATATCCCGGAAGTAGCCGGAATAGTCCGCTTCCTCGTCCAGAATGCGGTTGCCATTTGCGTCCTTGAGCTCGTTGCCGTTTTCATCCTTTTTGTAGATGCCGTACAGCTCCGGCTCAGCGTGCACCAGCTCGTTGAGATAATCCAGATTGGCACTGTAATCCAGCGGATCGTTGGGGTCAAAGTCCGGCTTGGAGGCCATTGCCAGAATGGCACCGGTCTTGACATTCATCACGATAGCCGCGCCGCGGTTCTCCACCGTGTTGGCCGCAATGGCTTCGTTCAGATACCGCTCCACGATCTCCTGCACGTTCACATCCAGCGAAAGCACCAGATTGCTGCCGTCCTTGGCGGCAAAGGTGGTGGCATTCTCGTCCGCAATGGCATTGTTGTAGGCGTTGCGCTTGGTGATGGTGCGGCCGTCCACACCGGCCAATGTGGACTGATAGGATTTTTCCAGTCCGTAGGTGCCGATGCCGTCGGCATCCGTAAAGCCCAGCACCGCCGCTGCAAATGCACCGTAGGGATAATTGCGCTGAAAGCTCTTCTCGCTGCCCACCGAGATATTTCCCTTGCGGGATGTGCCATTGGCACGCTTGTGCGCCTTATTGAACTGCGAAACATACGATTCAATGGACAGCTTGACGGCGTTGTTCACCTTGGTGGCCAACACCTGATATCTGGTGTCGGTTTGGGAAAGTGCATCGTAGACCTTCTGGTACTGGGTCTGGTACGCCTCCGACGAGGTGTCCACCGCGTCCAGACTCTCACCGTCGCCGGAGAGCAGGCGCAGGGTCAGCTCCCGGCTCACCTCGGCGCACATGGCGGGGTCCAGTGTGCGCACCTCGTTGTCCTCCTCGCCGGTGGAGGTGTACAGGATCTTGCTGTTGTCCGGGTCGGCCCAGATGGTCCACACCACACTGGTGGAAGCCAGCGTGATGCCGGAGGTATCATAGATCTCGCCGCGGGTCGCCTTGATGGTGGTATCCAGCAGCTGCTGCTTTGCAGCCAGCTGACGATAAGTCTCGCCGTTCCGGATCTGGATGTTATACAGGCTGTAGGTCACACGGATGGCCGCAAGCCCCATGATCGCAAGGGCCAGACTGCCGCAGAGCAGGCTGATCTTGGGGTTCATGCGGGCACCGGCACCGGTATCCGGCCATGGCCCTTTTATTTTTTTGGTGATCTTTCGGAAAAATTTTGGCATGGTATGCTCCTGCGGCAAAAGGCAGTTTCTGCTTCCCGCCGCACTTTTATTGGATTTGAAGTTTTTTGCAAAGGGGGCATAAAACCGAAAAAGCGTGCGCTGCCGCACGCTTTCCCGTACCTGATTCACCTTATGGTGCCAAGAATGTTCACTGCTCCGTTATAGATAAAGTCGGTCCACTGCCGCACAGCGGACTGGGTGCGCTCCAGCGTATCGCTCTCGCCCAGACGGATGTAGGTGATCTGGCTCTGGTCGATCTTCATCAGGCCCAGACGCCCGGCGGTTTCCTCCACGCTGGTGATATTGGTCTTGCTGTTCAGGGTGCTGTTGTAATAAGTATACTGGCTCTGCTCGCTCACCAGCTGTGCCTTTGCATCCTGGATCTGATCGTTCAGCTCCACCAGCTGGGATTCGCTCCATAGCAGGCTGATGGCAAAGCCCACCAGCAGCGCAGCTGCCACCAGATTCATGGCATTGTGCACCGCTGCCTGCAGCGGCGTAAGACGGCGCTTGCCGCCCTTTGCAACACGCAGGTTCGCCTTGCGCTGTGTCTGCGGGGCTTTTCTGCGCCGCACTGCGTTATAATCGTATGCTGCCTGACCCATGGCTTGCTCTCCTCCTCACAAAACAGGTATTCTGTTCAGCATTTTTCCAAAACTCTCAGGTGGGCAGAACGGCTGCGCCGGTTCTCCTCCAGTTCCTGACTGTTTGCCTCAATGGGCTTGCGGGTGACAAGCTTTGCTTTTGCCTTGCCGCCGCACACGCACACCGGAAACTCCGGCGGGCAGGTACAGGCTGTGGACCAGCGGCGGAATTTGTTCTTCACCAGCCTGTCCTCCAGCGAGTGGAAGGTGATCACACACAGCCGGCCGCCCGGCGCAAGGTGATCAAAAATGGTATCCAGCCCTTCCTCCAGCGCATCCAGTTCATGGTTCACTGCAATGCGCAGCGCCTGAAAGGTGCGGCGGGAAGGGTTCTTGTTCTTGCGGCGTTCTGCCGGCGGCATGGCGCTGGCCACGATGTCTGCCAGCTGCAGGGTCGTTTCAATGGGAGCGTTTTCTCTCGCTTCCACGATCCTGCCTGCGATCTGCCATGCAAATGGCTCCTCGCCGTAATCCCGCAGGATGCGCGCCAGCTCTTCGCGGCTCTCGGTGTTCACAATGTCTGCCGCCGTCTCGCCCTGCTGGCTCATCCGCATGTCCAGCGGTGCATCTGCCCGGTAGGAAAATCCCCGGGCTGCATCGTCCAGCTGATGGCTGGAAACGCCAAGATCCAGCAGTGCACCGTTGATCTTGTCGATGCCCAGCTCTTCCAGCGCCTGCCCGGCGTAGCGGAAGTTGATCTGCACCACGGTGGCCGGCAGCCCGGCCAGACGGGCCCGGGCCGTCTGCACGGCATCGGGGTCCTGATCCAGCGAGATGAGCCTGC
>OHZJ01000984.1_pt1 | contig 11201 bp, 10 predicted proteins | sample 1580411 | NCBI WGS metagenome assembly OHZJ01 (sample SAMEA3882519, study PRJEB24775) | human gut metagenome | biome: human-associated habitat; feature: intestine environment; material: feces | place: Netherlands | collected 2009/2010 | reverse complement strand
ACCTATTGACTCTTTGACCTGTTGACTCAGAACACCACGGAGAAGGCGGCGCCGAGAGTGGCGTGGGCGAGGGTTTTGGTGGTGGTGTAGGATTGGTAGGTGTAGGTGGTTTTGGCGGCATCGAGGTCGGCGAAGAGTTTCCAGGCGAAGTTGGTGCGGTAGCGCCATGCGAAGTTCACGCCCAGCACATAGTTGAACGCTGTGCCGCCTTTCGCCTGCAAGATTTCGGTGGCGTCGGACTGGTGGTTCACATAGCGAATACCGTCGGCAAAGCGCACGCCACAAAGTGCCTTCGCCCCCACCGAAATGCGCTTGCTCAACGCCAGATTGCCATACACGCCCACCGCAAGCGAAGCGTTGTTGAACTGGTTATCCTCAATCTCCACGCCAGCAGCGCCTTCAGCCGCGCCCTCAATCTGCGCAGGGGTGATAATCAAGCGCGCCTGTGCGCCCACGCCGAAGTGCTTATTCAGGAAGTACGCGCCCTCCATGCCCACCACGGCACTCGTGCCGAGAGCGATGCGGCGGTCGGAGCCGAAGTCGATATGCCCCGAATGTGCCGCCACACCCATCTGAATATCCACAAACGACGGAGTCACCGACACCTCGCCATCGAGTTCATAACGCTCCACTCCCCTATCCTTAAAAATCAAGTCGGCGGCAAAATAGCCCAGTTCCGTGGAAATGATGCCGATGCCTGCGCCAGCCATCACATCAGAAACCCAGTGCCGATTGTTGAGCACACGCATCACGCCTGTGGCGGTGGCAAGGGCGTAGCCCCCGACCGAAAACCACGGCGAGCGCGTCATGCCGTATTCCTTATGCAGAATGGTGGCTGCCACAAATGCCGTAGCAGTATGCCCCGATGGGAAAGAATTTCGCTCCGTGGCATCGGGCCGCAACTCGCTCACGGCGTGCTTCGTAGCCATCACGGCCATTGCCATCACGGCATTCGACGCGAGAGCCGACACGCCAAGCCGCGGCCAACTCGACCGCCCCTCGTAGCCAGCGAGTTTCATCGCCGCAATCACAGGGTATGGCGCAAAGCGGGTGTAGTTGTCGATTTTCGTTTTAAAACCACTTTTCAAACTGAGATTAGGCGATGGAAACCCTGTCTTAGCATCCTTCACCACCACCGACGTCAGCAGCAGCGGCACGCCTGTGTAGTTCACATCGCGCTTCCAGCCATAATAGGGCGATTGGCGAGTGTTGACAGCGGCATCGAGCACATCGATGCAAGCCACCGAATCAGCCACCGCCACCGAATCAGCCACAGGGGCGGCGGCAGCAGGAGCTGCCACAGCAGTGCCCACCGTGAGCAAAACGAGATTGAATATTTTCCTAATCACAGCCATAAAAATATGCAAAGACCAATGCCGCATTTTTTCAAGCGACATTGGTCTTTCCTATGCGAGAGTTTGTTTAAAATTCAGTAAAACTGAGCGGAAGGGTGCTCTTGATGCTTTCGAGACGATAGATGGTGTCGCGACCGATGAGAATCACCTCCATAGGGTGACCAGCCTGCACCTCAAATTCGAGCAACGCCTGACGGCACACGCCGCAAGGTGCGCAAGGCTCTTTCACGAAATCGCCATTCTGGAAAGCGGTAATAGCCACCTTCTTGATGCCCACGCCTGGATAGTTGGCGCCAGCGTTGTAACACGCGCTGCGCTCTGCGCAAATACCGGCAAAAGCGGCGTTTTCCTGGTTTGCGCCCTTGATCATCACACCATTGTCGAGCAGCAAAGCCGCGCCCACATTGAAGTGGCTATATGGCGTATAACTGCTTTTTGTGGCCTCTTTTGCGAGGTCAACCAAATTTTTATCTTCCTGATTCAGCTCATTGTAAGCTAAAACTTGTACCTTTGTGGTTATATTTTTTTCAGTCATCGTATCTGAGTTTATGTTAAAGACTTATTTTCATTGCAAATATATTGATAATTTTCCAAACGGCAACCCCAAAAGATGGATTTGCTGTGTTTTTCTTGCGCTAATGTGCCTCACCTCGGCGGCGCAGGGGCTTTCGAGCGTATTTCTTGAATATATCGACAAATACAAGGGCATCGCCATTCGCCATTGCCAGCAATACGGCATTCCAGCCTCTATCACCCTTGCGCAAGGACTGTTGGAGAGCGGTGCCGGACGCAGCAAACTCGCCACAGGCTCCAACAACCACTTCGGCATCAAGTGCCACTCGTGGGAGGGCGAGCGCACCTATGTGGGGGCAGCATCGGCATACAACTGCTACCGCAAATACGATTCGCCGGAAGACGGCTACGAAGACCACGCAAAATTCCTGCAGGGCAGTCGCTACCAGCGTCTGTTCGACATTCCTGTGAGCGACTACAAGGGCTGGGCGCGTGGGCTGAAGGCGTGCGGATATGCCGAAAATCCCGCCTATGCCGATAAGTTGATTCGTCTTATCGAAACCTACGAACTTTTCCAATACGACCTCAATCAGCCTGTGATGGCGAAAGCGAAGGAGGAAAGTGCCGCCACCGCCGAAGCCGAGCAAACCTACGACGATGAACAAGCCTACAAAAAGGCTTACGACAAGGCGTTTATGGAGCATGTGATTCACCGCAAATGGGACAAATATTTCGTGGTGGCAAAGCATGGCGACACTTACGAGAGCATCGCCCTTGAGTTCTCCAAAAAACTGAAAGACATTCTCGACTACAACGATATCACCGACCGCAACGCGCGTCCACGCGAGGGCGAGCGCATCTGGGTGGAGAAGAAGTTCGACCGCCACCCTTCCGTGAAATTCTATGTGGCGAAAAAAGGCGAAACGCTCCACAGCATCTCGCAGGAATACGGCGTGCGCATGAAGTCGCTGCTCAAACTCAACGCCATGAAGCCCAACGAAGAACTCATCACCGGCCAAAAAATCTTTTTCCAGTAGGGAAGTCAACGAGTCTACGAGTCAACGAGTGGGGGAGGCGTGTCTGACAAGTCGGACGAGTCGGACAGGTCAGACAAGTCCGACGGATCAGGTGGGAGAACACCTATTTAATCCATTTTAATCCTATTTACACCGATTTTTTGAAGCCAATAAATCGATTTTTCGAAATCTCGAATCACCGAATCTTCGAGACCTCGAAAAATCCAAAAATCCAAAAGCCCACCCCACTCGTTGACCTGTTGACCCGTTGACTCGTAGACTTCAAAAATCTTGACGAAAATTTTTGTAAGAGCGATGAAATTGCTAACTTTGAAAAAAAACAGCATGACACGCATACAAAAATACACCATACCCACTCTGATGAGCTGCGTGGTCTTCGCCATCGGCACGCTTTTCGACTCCTTTTGGGAACCGTTTTTCGTCGCAGGATTCTCTCTCCAGGCGTTCACCTATTTGGGGCTGTGCCGTTTTTTGGAAGACAACAAGGCGAAAGGTCCGTTCTCGCTACTTTTCAATGCCCACCTCGTGATGGTGATAGCCCTTGCCCTGCTTTTCTACTTCGTGAGCGGCAACGTTGACGACGACTCGGCGGTGCTCTACACCGTGTATGCCGTGGCGCTGTTCACCGTCACTGGCGGATATATCGTGTCGAAAATCGTGGCTGGCGCATTCATCGTGGGCCAACGCCAAATTGCCGTGGGTAGCACCATGATACTCAGTGCTATTGCGCTGTGCTACTACTTCGGCACACGCATCGTCAATTTCCTCCCCGAAGAACTCAACTGGACCATTCCAAAGGCCCTATGCCTCACCTCAGCCGCCGAACTCATCACCATCATGCTCTCCACCAAAAACCGAGAAAGAAAATAGAGATTAGAAGTTAGAAATTAGATTTTAGATAATTAGACGTTCGGTCTGCGGAAGCGAAAATGCGACAACGCCATAGCGTAGGGACATGCCTTCGGCATGTTTCCAATGCGCTGATACATTGCAGATTGCATCGAAACAATGCCAAAGGCATGTCCCTACGTTATGATGAAAATTTGAACGCCTTTTTATCTTATCTAACACAAATTTAGATTTCTGAAGATTGGTTTTTCGCCGAAGGCGAGAGGTTTTTATCCTTTTGGCGATGCCACCGACCTCGTAAGAGGGCGGCGTTAGGGGTGTGGTGTGGCTGATTCAAGCCTCTGCTTGAAATCAGACATGCCGCAGCACTAACGACAGGTGCGAAGCACTGGCATCGCTAAAAGGCTGTTTTTTCTGTTTTTGTTTCAGTCCCCCAGCATTTATCCACTGACCGGCGGTGGTGCTGGCTGGTAGGGTGGGTGGATAAAAAACGGTGACGGACCTGTCACAGGCGCGTCACCGCAAAGTTGATATTTTAGATAATTAGTTAGCGTTTACAATTTATTAGTGCCTTCTACCAACTCGCCCATCGCGAACACTGCGCGGAGGTTGAGTTCGGCATCGAGAATAAGCATATCAGCATCTTTACCCTTACGGAGCGAGCCCTTACGGTCGTAGATGTTCATAATGCGGGCTGGTGTTTCGCTCACCATGCGGCAAGCGTCCATCAGCGGAATGTTGGCGTTATTCACCGCTGTGCGGATCAAGCGATCCATGGTGGCAATGCTGCCAGCCAATGCTGAGCGGTCGCTCAACTTGCACACACCGTCTTCAATAATCACGCGTGGGTCGAATGCCTTGGTGCTGTCGCTGCATGATACGGCAAGCGCATCGGTAATCAATGCCATGCGGCCTACGCCCTTATTGCGGTAAACCATTTGGAGGATTGGGCCAGGAACGTGAATGCCGTCGGCAATACATTCCACTGTCATATTATCCATCAAATATACGCTTTCCACTGTGCCGGCGTGCTTAAATTCACGCTCGTTGTGCACGTTGGTCATTGCGTTGTAGAAGTGGGTAGCGTGGCTGTAGCCAACCTCGTAAGCTGCTTTCACTTCAGGATAGCCAGCTGCGGTGTGGCCGATAGCGGCAAGCACGCCCTTTTCCACAAGGTAGCGACCCATTTCAAGAGCTCCAGGAAGTTCGGGAGCCACATCCCAGCGAGCCATACACTTGTAGTCTTCTACGATATGGCGATATTCCTCTGGGTTAGGGTTGCGAATAATGTCAGGCATCTGTGCACCAGCCTTCTTCAAGTTGAAGTAAGGGCCTTCAAGGTGCAGACCCATGATTGGGCTACCTGGTTCGCTCAACAGAGTATCACAAGTTTCGCAAGCGTCCTCAATCATCTTCAGGGTAGATGATGAAAGGGTAGGGAACATGGCTGTGGTGCCGTGCTTCATGTGCGCAAGTGTGGCTTCGCGGAAAGCGTCGATTGTGCCTTCTTGATAGTCGCGACCGCCACCACCGTGGCAGTGGAGTTCAATACCGCCTGGCACTACGTGCATACCCTTAGCATCGATATTGAGTTCGGCTTTTGGCTCGATATTGCTGTTGTTGGTAATCTCGACAATTCGACCATTGTCAATGAAAACCGAACCGCCATTAACCCATCCTTCTGGAGTGAGGATGTGACCATTATATATTTGGGTCAACATAATTTTGTGATATCCTTTTGAGTAGTAAAATTATTTAACACCACAAAATTAGTGCATTTATACGAAGATTGTTCAGTTATAAACACTATTTTTGATTTATTGACATATATTTAGAAATACATATCTTTAATCTTGTGTTTAGGGGCGGTATCACCTTTTTGTATGCCCACATCCACAGCAGTGGAAGCGCAGTGCCGGCAATGGTGTAGAATATCCAAAAAATGTCGGTTTTGCTGTTTTCGTGCACCACCATGTGGCAGCCCATCTGCCCCCAGTCCAGTCCGTAGTAGGCAATTTTTATGGCACTCACCACCTTAAACGATATGATGTGGAACACATATATATAAAGTGTCATTTCGCCGCAGTGTACCAAAGCACGCTTCACTATGCCGTCGTGCCTGTCGAGCCACTTTGCCACATAATGCACCATCAGGAAGCCCACGATGCCGGTGAGGGGGAGTGTGGCTACATCTTGCACCCATGGCGAGAGCGTCATGCCGTGCCACCCTAATTGTGTGGCGATGCACAGAATGCACAGGTAAACCAACGCCAGCGACCAGTGTTCTTTGATGCGGTGTTCGTAGGAGCGATAGAGCACGCCCACGCCGAAGAAAAACACGCCCCAAGTTTCGCGTATACCGCCTTGCACCACATTCACCACTTTCAGTCCGTTGCCGATTTTGAGCAGCGCAAAGCCCAAAGCGCCCGCGCATATCAGCGCCACGATGCCATTGCCGCGCAGGCGTTTCCATCGTCCGTCGAGCGCATAATACAGTGCCATAAACAGAATGCTCGAAATGAGCAGCGCACGGAAAAACCAGAAGGCACCAGCCAAAAACTCGTCGTAGCCCGACATGGAGGTGACGATGCTCACTGTGCGCTGAAGGAAGGCGTGGAGGTCGTAGGGGTGCGTCACGCCATTCTCCCAGTTGCCATACTGCTCGCTCAGCAGTCCGATTTTAAACATCAGATTGTGGATAACGAGGAAGAAAAGCGCCCATTTCACCATAGGCACATACAGCCCCTTAAACCGCTTCACCACGAATGTCCATGGATCTGACAGATACTTGCGGCTGAAGAAATAGCCGGCGGTGATGAAGAAGGTGGGCATGTGGAAAAGATACACGATGTGCATCAGAAAACCGGGGCCTTCGGTGTGGCCAAGCACCATCAATATGATGGCGATACCTTTACAAATGGAGATTACATTGTTGCGCATAGCGATTCATTTACTACCACAAATTTACGCCAACAGCACCACTTTCGCAAATTTCGCTTGCCCAGACGCATTTTTTGGAGTAACTTTGACCAAAACAATACACAATAAAAAATATGAAACGTAACTTTTTACTTTTAATTGCAGCACTTTTCTGCACCGCCCAAGCTTTTGCATGGGGGCAAAAAGGACATGATGTAACGGCTTTTATCGCCGAAAACCACCTTACCGACAATGCGAAGTCGAAAATTGTGGCAGCCCTCGACGGTCATTCACTCGTGTACTACGCCAACTGGCTCGACAATGCGAGCAACACACAGGAATATCGCTACACCAAAACGTGGCACTATAAGAATGTGGACGCTGACGAAACCTACGAAAACGCTCAGTTGGCTACCACTGGCGATGTGGTGGTGGCACTGAAGGACATTGTGGCTAAACTGAAAAACGGCAAATTGAGCCATGAAGACGAGAACATTGCGCTGCGCATGATTATTCACCTTGTGGGCGACATGCACCAGCCATTGCACATGGGTCACAGAAGCGACCGTGGCGGCAACCAAGTGAAAATCACCAGCTTCAACCGCAACACCAACCTTCACAGTTACTGGGATAGCGAAATCGTGGAGTTTGTGCACAAGTGGAGTTACAGCGAATGGCAATACCAAATCGACCGTGCGTCGGCTGAGGAGGAATCCAAGATCGTGGCAGGCGACTTCGACACATGGGCAAAGGAGAGCGTGAACATTGCACGCGGCATTTATGCCGACACCCCAGAAGGCACCCGCGTATCTTACGACTATGGCGCAAAATACGCTACTACTGTGGAACAGCAGTTGCTCAAAGGCGGCCTCCGCTTAGCCCACCTGCTCAACGAAATCTACAAATAAGCAAACATTCACCCCACACCATTTGCGAGAATCCAAACACCCCTCTCGCAAACCACCAAGTGTCAAAAATGTGTAATTTTACACGTTTTTGACACTTGTTTTTGTGTAATTTTACACATTTTAGGCACTTGGTTCCTATTTTGAAGTTATGTATTCTGAAAGTTTGTCGGCGAATGGGAGAGGGAGATTGAGTAGTCCGTCTCTGAACTGCAAATTTTTTAATGAAAGACGAACGGCAAGTTCTGGGGTGTGTTTTTTGCGAAATTCGCTAAGGCTTTTAGCCGTCACGCTCTTACCCGATTTCACTTCTATGGGAATGATTTTTCCTTTCTGCTCCATTATGAACTCAATTTCCGCTTGATTGCCAGATGACCAATACATGGGGCTTATGCCTTGTTGCAGAAGACTAATCAGCACATAATTCTCGGCAATAATGCCTTTGAACTCTGTGAACAGGTTGTTGCCTTCCATAATGGTGCTGCTGTCGAGGTTAAACATCATGCGAAGCAACCCCACGTCATTCAAATAGAGCTTAAACACAGATGAATTTTCGTAAGCCTTGATTGGAATTTTCACAGTTTCGGTATTGCACACCTTGTGCGTGAGGCCTGCGGCACAAAGCCATTCAACTGCGGTTTCGTATTCTCGTGCGCGGGCCCCTTTTTGCACCTCTGAATATTTGAATTTTTTATTGTCTTTCGAGAGTTGGTTGCTCATACTGTTCCACACTTGCTGGATACGAATAACTTCAGCCGACGACGCATATTTTGAAAAGTCTGATGGGTATGATTTCAGAATGTTTGTCAATGTTTCATCTACCACACTTAAATCGCGTGTCTCTATCCAATCCACCACTGCTTCTGGCATACCACCTATAGCCATGTATATTTTTAGTTTTTCCTGAAATTCGTCGAGAAGAATGTCGGGGAGTGCCTCTGCTTGATGGTACGCTAATAACGTGTCATAAAGCCGTAGGTCGGTGGCGTTAAGAAATTCTGCGAAGCTCAATGGGTAAAGCGTCATGAAATCAACTTGCCCAACAGGGAACGAACGTCCCTTCTTTCGCATTGCCACGCCAAGAAGCGACCCGGCGCATGCCACAGCGTATTCTGGAGCATCTTCCTTGAAATATTTCAGCGAATTGAGCACTTCATCGCAATCTTGAATTTCGTCAAAAATCAGTAGAGTGGTTTCGGGTAGCACAGGCTGGCCTTTAATAAGGCTGATTTGCTCAACAAGTCGTTTAGGGTCTTTCGTTTGGCTAAACAGGTTGCGTATCGCCACATCGCGGTCGATATTCACCACCACGTAGTTGTCGAATGCCACTTCACCAAATTTCTGAAGCAGCCAAGATTTTCCTACTTGTCGGGCACCTTGTAGAATCAACGGTTTGCGCTTGCGCTTGCTTTTCCAGGCTATGAGGTCGTCGATAAGGGTTCGCTTTAATTCTGTTTTGTTGATTTCGTTTGGCATGTTGATTTGATTGAAAAATTGACTATGCAAATATAGTCAATAAAACGGCGTGGCGCAAGTGTTATGTGCCGAAAATGTGTAATTTTACACGTTTTTGGTACATAATTTCGTGTAATTTTACACATTTTTGGCACTTAGCGGTGAATTTAGGGGTGTAGGGTGGGGTGGGGGTTGTGATTGATTTTTGGGGGATTTTCCTTTGGGGAGTTGCGGAGGGGGTGGCTTTTGTGAAGCCTTTGTAAAAAAAATAGCAGGGGAGGCACTTTTGCCTTTTTTGTTTGCTTAGACGCATTTTTTGGAGTAACTTTGACCGTGACTATACACTACATTAAGATGAAACTACTACTGACCCTTCTCGTCAACTGTCTGCTTTTGCTCTATACTCACTACGACTATATAGTGATGGGCGACGGTGAATTGAAAGAATTTATCTATATCCTTTGCAATTTGTTCACTATCGGGTTCGATGCGTCGATTGTTACGCTTATCGTTTGCACGGTGAAAAACAAGCACGCGAAGATGGCTATTTCTGGCGTGTTTTGGCTGTGGTGTATGGTGAATGTGGTTTATCTTCGCCACTTCAACACTTATGTGGACGTAACCATGATAGGCGAAGTGAGGAATTTTGATATGCTTGGCGAGAGCATTTGGGCGCTCATCCGTCTGCGCGACTTCGTGGTGTCGGCGGCATACTTAGGCGCGTCCTACTGGGTGATATACCGATTGACCGACAAGAAGGAGTGGATAAAGTGGTATTGGATGTTCGTGCCGATTGTGCTATCGTTTCTCGGTATATACTATGCCAATTCTCGCATACAGTCGTCATCGTTCTTCAAGATCTTTTCGTGGTGGGGCGGCGATTTCACCTCAAACACCTATGTCACAGCCTACCGATATGGCTTTTTCCACTTTATTTATAGCAACCTCTACACGCTGAATATGCATCGCGACAAAAGCGATGCCGACAGGCAGGCCATGCAGGAGCTTGAAAAGCAGAGAAAGAGCGAGGCGGTTAAATATACCGCCGCTGCCCCGCTGCCCGACAATGTGATTTTCGTGTTGATGGAGAGCATCATGTCGGAAGCCGTGACCGCTGTGTGCGATGGCGATAGCGTGATGCCAAACCTCGCAAAACTGGCAAACGAGGCGCAGTACAGCAATTTGAATATGGCATCAGAGGTGGGCATCGGCTGGAGTAGCGACGGGCAACTCATCTATATGACAGGAATACTGCAACACAGCATCAAACTCACGGTGAATGCCTTTACCTACAATTCATTCCGTGGCATGGGTAGTGTGTGCAAAGAATTGGGCTATGCCACAGCGATGGTGATTCCTACGGGAAAACATGTGTGGCATCAGAACGACATGTGCCAAGCCTATGGCATCGACTCGCTCTACAACACCGTTAAGCATGGTCAAGACTACGACGAGGCGTTGATTGACAGCACTATACATGTGCTCAATAGCTACAAAAACAAACGGTCATTTATCACCACCATCACCATCTCTACCCACACGCCTTATTCTCATCATTTCTCTAAACGCCTTCGCGACTATCAAGACAAGCACTTCGTGGAGCAGCAGCTGCTCTATTTCGAGCGCGCCAACTATTTTGACTTCCACCTTGGGCGACTGATTGATGCGCTGCACAAGAATGGGCAATGGGATAACAGCTTGATTATCCTGGCTTCCGACCATCACGATGGCGACTGGACCGATAGGGCACATGCTCGAATACCGCTCATCATCACAGGCGGCTACAAACTTTCTGTCCAGAAACACGACAAAACGCAGATTTACCAAACAGATGTATATCCCACGCTTCTGGGATTGCTTCACGTGAACCAAAGTTGGCGTGGTGTGGGCAAAGACTTGTTCAACCCCAAATCGCATCGTCTTTCCCCAAAAGAAAAGCAACGCATCTCCGACATCGTTCTCGAAACCGACTGGTTTAAAAAATAATCGATTTTGTGGCTCAGTGGATAAATACTGGGGGCACTGAAACAAAAAACAGAAAAAACAGCCTTTTAGCGATGCCAGTGCTTCGCACTTGTCGTTAGTGTTGCGGTATGTCTGATTTCAAGCAGATGCTTGAATCAGCCACACCACATCACCAACGCCGCCCTCTTACGAGGTCGGTGGCA
>OHZJ01000977.1_pt1 | contig 11294 bp, 8 predicted proteins | sample 1580411 | NCBI WGS metagenome assembly OHZJ01 (sample SAMEA3882519, study PRJEB24775) | human gut metagenome | biome: human-associated habitat; feature: intestine environment; material: feces | place: Netherlands | collected 2009/2010 | reverse complement strand
GTCAGCAGATAAAACCCGGCCATTACATAAATCGCCAGTCTTGCATTTTTCTTCCATCCGTCATTCTCCGGCATCTTATTCTCGTCCATAACATTTCCCAGCCTTTTCTTTTTATTTTCTTACCAGATATTTTCTCATATCAATTGCACATGCGATCAGAATAATCAGACCTTTGATCACATACTGCATATTCTGACTTACTGCCAGGAACTGCAGTGCAACGAAGATGATTCTCAGAATGAACACCCCTAAAACAACGCCGCTGATCTTACCGGTACCACCTACAAAAGATACACCACCGATTACACAGGCAGCAATCGCATCACACTCGTAGTTCAGACCTGTATTTGCCTGGTTGGAACCGATACGTGCAGATTCAATGAATCCAGTGATACCATACATGCATCCTGCAAGTGTATGTACCAGAATGGTTGTTCTCATAACATTTACACCAGATACATTGGCAGCTTCCGGGTTGGAACCAACTGCGAACATATTCTTTCCAAATGTTGTCTTATTCCACATGAACCACATGAATACAACTACGACACAAGCGTACCATACATAGTTCGGTATCGGAACGCCACGGATCTTTAAGAAACTTCCTGTTACAAAATTCTTAAAGGATTTGTCCAGTCCGGAAAGTGGCTGTCCGTTGTTACCGTTCAGCATAATGTACATCAGAAGAATTCCGTATACGATCAGCTGTGTTGCCAGTGTTACAATGAATGGATGTAAGTGGAATTTCGCTACGAAGAATCCATTTACCCATCCAACAATACCTCCGACTACGATTACGATCAGAATAACCAGTGGTATCGGAAGAACCGGAAGATCCGGGAAAATTTTGGTTGCATAAGTTACTGACTGCAAAAGTGATGCAGAAATACATGCTGTAAGACCTACAACACGTCCGGCTGAAAGGTCTGTACCGGTAAGTACGATCGTTCCTGCAATACCACACGCGATCGGAATGTTCGCTGCAGACAGCGAGATAATGTTAACAATAGATGCCACGCTCAGGAATCTGCTGTTCTGTGTGTAAGTGTAAATAACTGCGATAATGATCAGAAGATAAATCGCATTATTGATAAGTCCTTCTTTCCACGCTTTTACCTTGTCTGCGGAATCCAGTGCTTTGTATTCTGCATAGCGTGATTTTATATTTGCAAATGCTTTCATCTGGGAAGCCTCCTTCTTTTTGTTTGAAAATTACACATACTTTGCTGCGTAAGTCATGATCAGTTCCTGTGTCGCCTCTTCTGCGTCAATCTCTCCGGCAAGTCTTCCACCGGACATAACCATGATACGGTCACAGATTCCGAGAAGCTCCGGCATTTCTGAAGAAACTACAATAACTACTTTGCCGCGGTTCGCAAGATCGATGATGAGCTGATAGATCTCATACTTTGCACCGACATCGATTCCTCTTGTCGGCTCATCCAGAAGCAGTACTTCCGGATCGGTAAGAAGCCATCTTCCAAGGATAACCTTCTGCTGGTTTCCACCGGAAAGTGCACGGATCTTTGTCTCCTGCGACGGTGTCTTTGTCCGCAGCGCATCAATATATTTCTGCGTATCTTCTTTCATGGATTTTTCACTCAGATAAAATCCTTTTTTGTGTCTCTTTAAGCTGGAGATAACGGTATTTTCACGAATGTTCAGGATGCCGAAGATACCGGTTGCTCTTCTCTCTTCTGTCAGAAGTGCAAATCCGTTCTTGATCGAATCCTGTGCATTCTTATTGCTGACTTGTTTTCCGTCAAGTTTTATCGTTCCTGATTTCCTGGTTGCAATTCCAAAAATTGTCTCCAGAGTTTCTGTACGCCCACTTCCGTCAAGTCCGGCAATTCCAAGAATTTCTCCTTTTCTTGCTTTGAAGGAAACATCATTCAGGATCGAATACATTCCGGAAAGGTGTTCCACTTCAAGCGCTACATCGCCCGGTTTATTTGTCTTTGGCGGGAACTGATTGGTAAGCTCACGTCCAACCATCAGGCGGATGATATCGTCCATCTCCAGATCATCTGCTTTCTCGGTTGCTACCCAGGTTCCGTCACGCATGATCGTGATTTCGTCTGAAATCCGTTTGATCTCTGCCATTTTATGTGAAATGTAAATGATTCCGCATCCTCTCTTTTTCAGCATCTCAATGATATCAAACAGATGCTCTACTTCCTGCTCTGTAAGGGAAGAAGTCGGCTCATCAAATACGATGACTTTTGCATTCACAGATACTGCTTTTGCAATCTCTACCATCTGTCTCTGTGATACCGGCATCGTACTCATGATCCTTTTCGGATCTACATCAATTTTCAATTCTTCAAATACTTTTTTTGTGTCGTCATAGATTTTTTTCTCATTTACCATGACGCCGCCCACTTTCGGGTAACGTCCGAGCCAGAGATTATCCATGACGTTTCTTTTGAGCGCCTGGTTCAGTTCCTGGTGAACCATTGCAACTCCATTTTCAAGAGCTTCTTTCGAATTCTTGAAATTAATCTCTTTTCCCTCCAGCTCAATCTTGCCACTGTCTTTGTCATAAATTCCAAAAAGGCATTTCATCAGTGTTGACTTTCCGGCTCCATTTTCACCCATCAGTGCATGGACAGTGCCTGCTTTAACTGTCAGGGACACATGATCTAATGCTTTTACGCCCGGAAATTCTTTACAGATATCCGTCATCTGCAGTAAAACATCCTGTTTCATAGCTGTCCTCCTGTCTCTCATCTTCTAATCTCGCATACCTTTCGAACCTGCCGCTATGCAGTTCCATCCGGCTGCGTCACAACTTTAGAAAAGGTGGCTGGCCAACCACCTGGCCGCCACCTTTATTTTTTACATTTTTATTTTCCTGAGTATTCCTGGTAAGGAATGAAGATCTTGTTGCTTACTTTTTCGGAAATATTGTAAGAATCTGTTCCATCCATCAGATCTTTTCCACCTGCTGCATTCTTAGCAAGGTCTGCGATACAAGCTGCCATACCATCTGCATCCTGTTTAACAGTTGCTGTCATCTTGCCATCAGCGATCAGCTGTTTTGCTGCGTCTGTAGCATCAACACCAAATACCGGGATCATCTTGCAGTCTTTGCCTGTTCCAAGGTTGTATCCCTTATCATTCAGAGCTGAGACTGCACCCTCTGCCATACCGTCATTGTTGCAGATAACAAGTTCGATCATGTTATTGCTTCCTTCGTTGTACTGGGAAAGGTTGGTTGTCATATAGTTGTTAGCTGCTGTTGCACTCCAGTTACCATCCTGGTCAACCTGATATTTGTCACTGTTAGAAGCGTCAAAGTATTCCAGTGCCGGTTTGCCGGCGTCTGTGATGATCTTATCTGCATCTTCTACAGCAAACTGTGTACGGTAAATAGCTTCTGCATTTCCGAGCTGTCCCATGAACATTGCGTAAGAGATCTTTCCATCTCCGTTGAGATCCATTTCATCAAAATGTTCTACTACATAGTTACCGATCATTTCGCCCTGCATATGTCCTGCTTCCGGAGCGTCTGTTCCTACAAATGCACACTTGTCATAGCTTCCAAGTACTTTTCCTTCGTCTTCGTCACCTTCAACTGCACGGTTGAAGAAGATTACAGGGATTCCTGCTGCGCTTGCCTTGTCAACGATAGCCTGGGAAGCGTCTACGGAACCGGATGTAACGATGTTAACGATCAGAAGGTTGGTACCCTGTGCAATAGCGGTATCAATCTGTTCGTTCTGGGTGGTCTGGTTACTGTTGCCGTCGTAATTCTGGAACTTGATACCTGCTTCGGTAAGTGCGTTGTCCAGTGCGGTACGTACGCTGGAGATGTAAGTATCACTGTAAGTATAATAGAATACACCTACGTTCAGCTCTCCGCCGTTCTTTCCGCCGTCTTTTCCGCACGCTACGAGGCTGAGCATCATAATGCCGACCAACAGTAGTGACATGATCTTTTTCATACAAAATACCTCCTTGTTTTGATGAAATTGTATGTGTTTCATCTCTTGATGAGGTAATTATATGTCAGGTTGTACAAAAAAGATATGCAAAATTTTACGCATGGGGTAAGAAATTATACTATTCTGTACATATTTTGTTCATGCTTTGTACATATTTTTACACTTTGCTTATCGTTATCGTAAGATTTTATACAGGATCAATAACCTTCCTCTTCAAAAGAAAACAATATCTTCTGGCTCTCCGGTTCATACATATTCTCTCTGGTGACAATGGTCGTGGCAGTATCCACCACGCTGGGACCGCCTGTCTGTCCGTTCATCAGATTGGCTGCTGTCTCCACTCCGAGATATCCCATAGCATATGGATTCTGTACGATCAGGGCATCTACTTCTCCGGTCTCCAGCATTCCCACAGAGACCACATTGGAATCAAAAGCCACCACCTGGATCCTGTCCGCCCGGTTCAGATCCCGGATCGCCCAGCCTACTCCGAGACTGGTCCATTCATTAAAGGTCACCACCACATTGATCCTGGAATCGGACAATAGCATTTCCTTGGCTCCCGCTCTGGCATCTTCCGTGGTGGAGAGCACATTGATCGTGGTTATATTTTTGACCCTCGGATCCTGCTCCACCGTCTGCCGGAATCCAAGCTCTCTCTGTTGTCCGTTCGCGGAATTCACATCATAGTTCACAATACCGATATACAATTCCTCATCATCAGTGGCAAGCGCTGCTTCCGCTGCCTTTATCCCTGCCTGGAGATTGTTGGTTCCGATACGGCAGCTGACCTGACTGCTGTTCACATCACTATCGATCACGATGATCTTGATCCCTCTCTGTGCCGCCTGATCAATGATCTCGGCATTGGCATTATAATCCACGGCAGAAAATATGATCACGTCCACACCGTCATCCATTGCCCGGCGTACCATCTCATTCTGCGTTTCATAATCTTCCTCCGCCGCCGGCCCATCAAAAGATACATTAATATTGTACTCCGTGGCTGCTGCTCCGGCTCCGGCAAAAACGCTTTTCCAAAAAGCACTTTCTGTAGATTTTACGATCATTGCAACCCGTGTCTTCTGTGTCTCCGCTTCTTGTCCACAGCCACACAGCCCGGCTGCCAGGATTCCCGCAAGCAGCAGGGACAGTATTTTCTTCCTTATCTTATTTCTCATACCTTCTCCCATCCTGCCGCTGCATTTTCTTCTACTTTAGGCATCCGTATCGTAACACAGGTTCCCACATCCAGTTCACTTTCAATGGACAGTCCATACTCTTTTCCGAAATATATTTTGATCCTGTCGTTTACATTTTTAATACCGATACCGGAATTGTCCCCCGGCTCCTTATGCAGAATGGATCTGCACTGTTCTTCCGACATACCGACCCCGTTGTCTTCCATCCGGAAAATAACATCCTCACCTTCACTGTAGATCCGGATCTGGATATGTCCCTCATCCACCATGCGGTCCAACCCATGATATATCGCATTCTCAATGATCGGCTGTAATGTGATCTTATTGCAATAATACTGCAGACAGTCTTCTTCTATCTGGAAGTCATAGGAAAACTGGTTCTTATACCGGAAGTTCTGGATCTTCAGATAGCTTCTCGCATGTTCCACCTCTTTTTGAATCGTGATCAGCTCATGTCCCTTGCTGATACTGATACGGAACAGCTTGGCCAATGCGTTGACCATCTCCACGGCATCCTGACATCTTTCTTCTTCACACAGCCAGCCGATGGCATCCAGTGTGTTATATAAGAAATGAGGATTGATCTGTGCCTGCAATGCTTTCAGTTCTGTTTTCCGCAGAGATATTTCCTCCTGACGTACCTGATTCATCAATTTCTGGATTTTTCGTACCATGTGCTCATAGGACTGGGATAGTGCCTCGATCTCCATAGTCCCTTCCACCGGACGATAAACATATCCCGCTGCATCCTTTTCAAACTCTCCCATAGCCCGGATCAGGCGCTGCACTGGGTTCGTCACCAGTCTGGAGACCAGAAAGCTTACCAGCATTGTCACCAGCAAAATAATGGTAAGCATCACGCAGATATTGCCCAAAAGTTCCATTTCCTTGGCTGTCACCAGTTCGCTGATATAACTGACTCCCACAACCTTCCAGTCACAATTATCCAGAGACCTCACGCTGCAGATCAGGTCATCTGTCTCGAAAGAACCGTTGCTGCTCAGATCCAGTCCGGCGGTTGCCTCTTTTTTCAGCCCGGAATATAATAGCTGTTGCTGTGGATGATAGATAATCTCTCCGTTGTTGTCCGTAATAAAGCAATAACCATGTTGTCCGATTCCCACGTTATCCACATAATCCGATATTTTAGAGAAGCGGATATCAATGACAACCCGCATCCTCTGTCCGTCTGCCCCGGTAAGTTCCTGAAGCACCGATACCACCCAGGGATAATAGTCCTGCAGAAGAGACTCCACATGCGGTTCAGATAAATAGAGTATTCCTTGACTATAGGAATCCAGTGCGATATAGGACAGATCCTTGAGGTAATGATCCTTCATCGTATGTGTCCCCGTATAGGAATCCGCAAGCTGTCCCTTCGCATCATAGATATAGACAGCCACGAGATCCGAGCGTACATCGCAAAGCGTCTCCAGGGTCTGGTCGGATTTTCCTCCGCTCTTTGTCAGATTCTTTTCGATCAGGCGCATGATCTCCTGCATGTCCCCGATATAGTTGGAGATCGCATTGGATGCCTGTGTCACCGCCTGTTCACTGCTGGTCTGCGCTGCCTGTTTCATACTGGATACATACAACGATAAAAAGAAAAAGGTAGACCACAGTAAAAAAAGCGTAACCAGTACGACCACCAATATCGTAATGATAAAAGAAAGTGATGCTTTCCGTTTTTTCATAATGATTCTTTCTCCTGACGCATGGCATTGGGAGACATTCCGCAATATTTTTTAAAGCAATAACTAAAATAATGCTGATCGCTGTAGCCGCAGCGTTCCGCGATCTCCCTCATTTTCATTGCGCTGCCCAGTACCAGCTCTCTCGCCGTCTCGATCCGTTTTTTGGTCAGCAGGTCTACGAAGCTGGCTCCGGTCTCCTTTTTGATCAGTGCGCTTAGATAGTTCGGACTTACATGAATGTTGTTGCTGACACCCACCAAAGACAGCGTCGGATCACCATAATCCCTTTCGATGATCTGCATTGCCTTCTCACACAGGATCTGGCTGCTTTTTTTCTTGCCGGCGTTGATCAGCTCCCAGACCTCCAGACATAAGGACGTAAAACGGTCTTTTACCTCTCGCACCGGACCCTCCAGCATGGCAAACCGCTGGAACAGGGCGCTGTCATCCGTCACGGTATAAGCTATACGGATGAGTGCCGATGACATTGTGAAAATCATAAACTTGCATTTTAACTGAGCATCCTGTTCCGACTCCAGTTTTTCAAAAACAGTTTTCAGATACTGCTCCAGTTCTGTGCGGGAACCGCTTCGGATCAGATTCTCCATCTGCACCACGTATTCCGAAGCCATTTCCATATCCATGGAGTTGTCCCGTTCCTCATCCGCGATATAATGGATCCCGCTCTCTCCCGGTTTGCAATATCCCAGTGCACTCATGGCTCCGTGGTATGCCTCGTGACATTCTCCCAGACGCTCTCTGATACGGCTGACACCAATGTGGCAATGCATGTTCAAAATACGCTCCGTACTCTGTACCATCTCACCGACTGCAATATGAAGATATTTTTCAAACGTGGTCCTCGTAGCCGCCAGTATCGTTATGATCCGCCCATCCATGGCAAAGCTGTAATGCTTCATATATTTTTGCAGGATCATATCAGCCGAATGTGCGAGCTCCGGCCGGGTGCAGTTCTGTCCGTCTCTGTCTTCCACCGAGATTGCTAATACAGCATACTCAAACGAGTTATTCCGGTCCTTCAGGAATCCATTCGCGATCGCCTGTTCGATCAGCTTCTCTTCTCTCTCTCCACTGTCGAAATTTACATAATCATCCAATAGCAGCGGTAGAAAAAACTGCTGAAGATTGGGATTATCATTTTTTCTGGTGTCAAATTCTGCAAAAATGCCATCGATCTTAAGCTTGATCTTCTTCAGTTCTTCCGTCAGATCCGCCATAGTAATGGGCTTCAGCATATAACTGATAATGTTGTACTGAATGGCCTGTTGTGCATAGGAAAATTCATCAAATCCGCTTAAGAAAGCAATCTGTGTGGTAGGCCGCACCTCTCTGACCTGTCTGGCCAGTTCAATCCCCGACACAAAGGGCATCCGGATATCCGTCAGTAAAAGATCCGGTTCCATCCGCTCCACCAGCTCCAATGCTTCGATACCGTTTTCAGCTTCTCCCACCACACGGAACCCAGTACTTTCCCAATCAATTTTCCGTATGATCGCTCTGCGTAATTCTTCTTCATCATCTGCAACTACAATCGTATACATAGGTAACCTCACTGTTTTATTTTAAAGTAAGTATCTGCGCGGAAAATGCGATCGGAAGTGAAATCTTCCGTGGCGTGTTTTCTCCCAAAAACAAGATTTCCGCGATTCTGCCGTCTCCTGATATGATCTCACCGGTTCCGTATTTCCGATGCTGCACCTTACAACCGGTAACACATGCCTCAATACATTTTTCCACCTCCTGCGCAGACAATTGCTGTACTTTTTTCTGTACATTTTTATGTATGTTTTTCTGTGCTTTTTCCGGAAGGATCTGTCGCTCCTTCGGCTTTTTCAACACTTCCCCGGAAAACACAGAAGTCATATTCGGTCCAAAAGTAAATATATAAAGCTGTTCCCTTGCACGGGTCATTCCTACATAATAAAGCCTTCTCTCTTCTTCGTAGGCATTTGCCTCCGGAGAGTCCGGTCTGCATCCCCCGGGTGGAATCGCTGCCGGCAGTACTCCGGCCAGCATATCCGCCAGATAGACCCTTGTATATTCTAATCCTTTGCTGGAATGGATCGTCGACAGGATAAATTTGCTCTCCGGATCGCCACATCCTTCCCGGATCATCTCCTGCAATTTCTGTAATCTCTTCGGGAAATCAAACAGGCTCTCCTCCCGGTCTCCCAGTACTTTCAGGATCTCTGCTTTACCACTGTCCATACCGTGGGTATCCATGAATTCCTGATATCCCATATAATTCAGGATCCGGTAGATCGCCCTGCCTGCCGTCTCATACCTCATATTGTCCAGGTGCGTTGCCAACGTCCTGCACTGTTTTCTGGTATAAACGGATACATCCTCCTGCTCTGCGACCATATCCAGCAATGTCAGTCTCCCGGTATTGGCATCAACCGCTTCCATTGCCGCCTTTTTGCTGATTCCGGCACCCATTTTATAATAAATCCTCAAAAAAGTCTCCCCGTCCCATGGATCCAGTGACAAATGAATAAAATCACAGATATCGTTCACGACAGGATGTGAGAAAAAGGTCATATCCGTATTTTTCACCCGATAAGACAGACCCTTTCGTTCCAACATATCAATGATGGGAAGTGCACTCTCATTGTTCCGGTACAGTACCGCTGTCTCCTGTTCACAGTCCTCCGCAACTTTCAGCAGATAGTTATATTGTCCCTGTCTGGACACTGCCCTGATCTCCGTGACACAGCCACCGGCTGCTCTGGCTGCGGTCATGGTCTTCGCATGGCGGTTCCGATTTTTCTGTATCAGTTGATCCGCTGCCCGGACGATCTCCTGTCTGCTGCGGTAATTCGTCTCCATAAGCAGCAACTGCGCCCCGGGATGTCTGCTTTCGAATTCCACCAGTGCCCTTGGATATGCCGCCCGGAACCCGTAAATACTCTGATCTTCATCCCCCACCATGAACAGATTTCTGCTTTTTGCCGCCAGCAGATCCATCATATCATGCTGTATCTTCGAAGTATCCTGTGCCTCATCCACACAGAAATACTGATATTTTTCTCTGAAATACGCAAGCACCTCCGGATACTGTTCGAGAATCCGCAGAGCATAGATCATCTGATCATCATAATCTATCATTTGCATCTGTCTGAGTTTCGCATTATACGCCCGGAAAATCTCCGGGAACTTTTCCACTTCCGTATCCATATCGCGGATTTCTTCCGGTGTCAGACGCATATTTTTCGCGTAAGTGATCTCCAGCTGTGTTTCTTTGATATCGTTTTCCGTAGCATACTTTCCGGTCACTTCCCAAAAGGACTGCTTAACCGCGGTGGAAGCTTCTTTATCTGCCACCTGAAATGGTGTCTTCTGCGTCCGGTATGCAAAATACTGCAATACTTTCTGAGAAATTCCGTTAATCGTACGGAATTCCAATCGCTTTGCATCTTCCTCCCCGAATATTTTAGCAAATCTTCTGCGCATATCCTCGGTGGCCGCCACAGTATAAGTTACGGTCAGAATGGATTCCGGCCGGTTCCCCAAGCAATAGATCATATATCCCAGTCTGCTGACCAGCACGGTAGTCTTACCGCTGCCGGGTACCGCAAGCAGCAACACTGGGCCGTCCACTGCCCTCACTGCCCGAAGCTGTTGTTCATTCAATTGAATGTTATATTTTTCCGTAAAATCAGTGAAGTTCAATGTCGCCCCCTGCCTTCATGGGTTTCCCATCCAAGATTGCCTCCCGAAGAATACCGTCATCTCCGTAGGACAATTTTAAGGAGAAAAATGGCCGGTTCTCCCGCAGTAACCGGAAGAAAATCTTGTCTCCCTCCCAAAGATTCAATTCTTCTATTCTGTCCATATCGACCCATTCCAAGGTGCCTTCATCACATTCCACAGGAGTTCCTGAGAATCCATCCGCCGTATAGAGACACATATACTCGTATTCCTCACCGCATACAAATGTGATCAGGCCTCGAAACCGGTAAGAAGTCAGTGTATATCCCGTCTCTTCTTTTACTTCCCTGAGCACACATTCCTCTGGGCTTTCCCCTGCCTCAAAATGACCGCCTACTCCAATCCACTTATCCTTATTTATGTCATTTTCTTTTTTCACTCGATGAAGCATCAGATACCTGCCGCCCTGCTCTATATAGCAAAGCGTCGTAAGATTACTGCCCTTCTGTTGTATACCCATCAAAGTTCTCCCCCCACAAATGTCATATTAAAGATAGTATAACAGATTCCGGGTGAGCACACAAATAGAATGTTGAGAGTTACGAGCCATGCAAAGTCAAAACGGAAACAGCGATCTGGGAGCTTGCTCACAAGTCGCTGTTTTTGTTTTTGACTATATACCGTGCGTCCGGTCTTACCGGACACACTCGACAGCCGTCAATGAAATAAATGTGGAGCGCCCTTTGCGACACATTTATGAATTGAGTGCATGGCTCGTA